>Ga0163153_10000106_pt1 | contig 137542 bp, 115 predicted proteins | sample OliLakLV19MP6IB1_FD_148629 | JGI IMG/M metagenome (GOLD analysis project Ga0163153, IMG submission 148629) | Freshwater microbial mat bacterial communities from Lake Vanda, McMurdo Dry Valleys, Antarctica - Oligotrophic Lake LV.19.MP6.IB-1 | ecosystem: Environmental > Aquatic > Freshwater >... | reverse complement strand
GGGGTCTCCGTGGGCTCCGGGGTCGGAGTGGGGGTCGGGGTCGGAGTCGGAGTCGGAGTCGGGCTCGGCGTCGGCGTCGGCAGGGGCACGATGTAGCAGCCCTGGTCACAGCCGTCGTCGTTGTTCCGGTTGCCGTCGTCGCACTGCTCGACCTTCTTCTCGAGGAAGCCGTCGCCGCAGCGGCTCGGCAGACAGTGGTAGGTGAAGGTGTCGATGTCGACACGTCCGTCCGAGGCTGCCGCGCGCACGCGGAAGCGCCGGCGGGCCTTCTTGTAGGTCCCGTCGGCGCGCTGCTGCATCGGCACGAAGAGCTGGATCTCACCGCTGCAGAGGTTCTTCGTGTCGTTGACCGCACCCGCGTAGACCAGCCTCTGGTCCTGCACGATGTACGGGCCGAGGCCGCCGAAGCCGAGCTCCCACTCGAAGTTGTCCTTGTTCTGGGTGTCGGCGGGATCGTCGGCGTTGCGATCGCGCTGGTCGAACTCGAAGGTCGACACGTCGGACGGGACGCACGTCGGCAGCCGCGGGTCTTCGTTGTTGATGCAGACCTGGGTGCGGAAGGTGCACAGACCGTTGCTCAGGTCGGGGTCCTCGTCGCAGTTCCGATCACCCTCGTAGCACTTGATGATCGGCTTCGGGACGCCCTTGTAATTGCGGGCGGTCTCGGGGAGCGACAGCCACTCCATCATGCAGTCGAGACGCGAGGTCGCACCGCCGGGGATGCACTCGTTGAGCGGTGCTGCCGTGGTACAGTCCTGGGCCGCCGCCGGAGCGGGGGGGCCCAGGACTGCCGCCATGGACAGGACGAGCAGTCCGCCGAAGACGGCGCCCAGCGCGCGGTGCCGACGACGTGGGCGCGTCGGTGGAAGAGTCGTCGAGAGGTTCACGGGTTCGCTCCTTCCATCGGAGTGAGGGGTAGGGCCGGGGAGGGGCGGCTGCCCCTCCTCCGTGTTGGGCTGACGATCCTTCATCGCGCGCTCCTCAATTGGGATTCTCGCACTGCAGCTTGGTCGATCCCGAGTCGAAGATGCACTCCAACGAGGTCAGAACGGCCTCGCCGCACTGGCCGGTCTGGGCAAACGGGGAATCGATGACCATGCTCACCTTGAGCGGGATCTCGTCCGGGAAGACCGGATAGAAGCCCTTCTTGCCGCTGATCAGGAACTTGATGCGGCCCGGGACCACGCCGTCCCTGGTCAGGGTGATGGCGTTGACCCCCTGGATCAGCGGCACGATCCGGCCGACGTTCTTGTACTTCCAGCCCGCCGTCGTGGCCGTCCATCCGACGCGCAGCGCCGCGTTGTAGGCGCCGCCCGGAATGGTGACGTCGAGGACGGTGTCGGTGTCCGGATCCTCGAAGCGGAAGCGGATGCCCTTGGCTATGGGATCGATGGTCGGGGTGGTCGGGACCGTGACCGTGCCGGCGAACTTCAGCGTGTCGTCCGACGCCGGGGTGTGGATACGCCTCAGGAGGATCGTCGGGTTGACGATGTCGACCGGCTCGGTGTTGGTGCAGGCGTCGCACACGTTGCCGCGCCCGTCCGCGTCGTCGTCGACGAAGGTCGGGTCGGCGGTATCGGGACAGTTGTCCTGCTCGTCGCAGAGACCATCCAGATCGACGTCCGGCTTCACGACGTCGGCCGGGCAATCGACGTCGCCATCGCAGAAGTCCTCGATGTCGCAGTCGTCGGCGATCGCGCGGCAGGACACGCTGTTCGGCTCGCGCGCGTCGGCGCTGCAGTCCGGGGCGTTGCCCGGGCAGAAGTCATCGACGTCGCAGACGCCCGCGGTAGCGCGGCAGAGCACCGTGCTCGGCAGCACCTGGTCCGTCGGACACGGCTTCAGCACACCGTCGCAGAAGTCCTGTGCGTCGCAGGAGCCGCTCACCGGGCGGCAGAGCGTGGTCGTGGGTGCCACGTTGTCGGCACCGCACAGCAAGCTCGCGCCGTCGCAGAAGTCGTCGACGTCACAATTGTCGCTCGAAGCGCGGCAGAGGCGCGTCGGCGGGGCGGGGGCGTCCGCCGGGCAGGCGTGGCTCGTGCCGTTGCAGAAGTCCTCCAGGTCGCAGATCGTGGCCTGAGGACGGCACAGGAGCGTCGGCGGCGCAGCCACGTCGGCAGGGCAGAGTGCCGCGCTGCCGGTGCAGCTCTCGGTCTGGTCGCAGACGTCGTCGAGGCCGCGGCACAGCTGGCCCCCGGCACGGAACTGACAGCTCGAGGTGCAGCACGACGTTCCTGCGCCGTTCGCGCCGCTCAGGTCACAGCCCTCGAAGCCCGCGTCGGTGACGCCGTTGCCGCACAGCGACTCGAGGGTCACGTTGACGAAGTGACCGTCGTTGGCGATCGTCGGGCGTGCGGGGGACCCGGGGTAAGAGCCTGCGCTGATCGGGCTACCACCACTTGTCGCGATGCCGCCGCGCACCGCGCACTCCGGTGCGTTCGTGCCGAAGAAGCTGACTGCACTCGCGCAGGACGGGTTGAACCCGGTGAAGGTGAGGGTGTGGTTCACCGGTGCACCGTTGCTGACGCCGGTGATGACCGCGCTGGTGCTCTGCGTAAACACCACGTTGCCCGCGCCGCCGCCGTTGCCGAGGTCGCCGGGGTTGCCGAGGTTCAGCGAGCCGGAGGCGACCGTGCCGCCGGTCTGCGCACCCGTGGTCGCACCGACGGAAGCCTGTGCGTTGCCGCCACCACCGTCGGCGATGCGGTTCATGTCGCCGAGCAGGTTCGAGCTCAGGTTCAGCTTGTACGCGCCCGGCGCCGTGACCTGGAAGCTGACCGTGTAGCTCACGGTGAGGCTCTCGGTGCGCGTCGCGCCAAAGAATTGGAAGCCGTCGTAGTCGGCGCCGACCAGGAAGGCGTAGCGCGTGCTGAACGCCCCTGCGCTGGACGAGAGGACCGACACCGTCGAGGCGCGCTGGAAACGCGGATTGCTGGTCTGCACCTCGTCGGCGGAGTTGGTGCCGTTCTTGACGATCGTCAGGCCGCTGATCGTCTGTGCCCCTGCCGATCCGGCGCTGACCGAGACGGCGATCGCAACCGCGATCAGGGGGATGAGGGCTCTACAGGTTGCTCGAGTTCGGAGCATCTGGGTCACGGGTGTCTCCTCCGTCTCCGGTGGTTTCTTGTCCTGGTTCGCGAACGATTGGGTCATGCTGAGAAGCGATTCGAATGCCGATGAACGCGAAACCGACGTGCTTGTCGCGGGCGATCGAATACGAGAGCGCCGCCAACACTGTCAAGCGTTTGATGCAAGGGGTGGCGAGGCGTTCGCCGTCGTGTGTCAGTGGCTCGTGCAGGGAGAGATTCGTGGTGCGTTCTGGCACGGGCGACGCGCCACGCGCGTGCCGACTCCCCGTCGCCGGCGGGTCCGAGGGAGTGCTTGGGTAGCGTCGGCTGCGGGGCAGCGCGCGACGCGGCGGGAGTGGTGCCCATCGACGAGCGCATGCTGCCTGAGCGGGTGCCGCGCGCGCCAGCCAAAATATGAAAGGGGCTGCCGAAAGTCTTCGGCAGCCCCTTGTCGCGACCAAGGTCGCGTCAGCTCCGAGCGAGCTCGAACTAGAAGTAGTAACCGACTTCGAGCGCGACCGAGTCGTTGCCCGGCAGGAAGATGTTCTGGTTGGCGTTGAACACCGGCTCGTCCGACTCGTCGTGACGATACTCGACGCGGGTGTAGATGTACTCCGAGAGCATCGCCTTGAAGTCGATGGTGACCTCCCAGAGATCCTGGGCCGTACCGGTACGTGAGCCCTGCGCGTCGCTGAACCACTCGCCGCGTGCCGCGGTGCTGAAGCGGTCGGTGATCTGGTAGGTGAGGATGCCCGATCCACCCACCCAGGTGGAGTGACGGCCCGGATTCGAGACGCTCGCCTCGTCCTCGCTCGCCCAGTCGAAGTTCAGGATCAGGCCAAGATCGTCGGTGAGCTTGAAGCTACCCACCACGTCGACCACACCGCGCTTGTTGCGGTTGCAGCCCGACTGGAACGCGCCCGGCTCGGGGAAGCAGGTCTGCTCCGGCCCGTAGATGCCGTTGATGTAGACCGCGGCCCGCTCGTTCGGGGAGATCGCGACCTGTCCGGTGATGCTGGGGCTCGAGTTGTTGTCCTCGACGTTGTCCCAGCCGACCAGGCCACCGGCGGTGACGCTGACCATGTCGGTGACCTTATAGGTCGCCAGACCGCCCGTGTGGGTGAACGGAATCGCGAAGCTGAACAGATAGGAGCGCGACCAGTTCGGATTGAGCCAGGGCTCGATCACCTCGGCGCCGAGCAGGGTGACGAACTTACCACCCTTGAGCGTGAGGCCGTTGCCGATGGGCACGTTGTAGACGACGTACCCTTCCTGGAGCTCGACCTCGTCGTATTCCCACTCCGTGTCGGGAATGACGCCGCTGCCGTTCCAGTCCGCCTTGATGCGGCGCGCGATGCGGCCGGCGTCGAAGCGCACCAGACCACCGAACTCGTTCAGGTCCGGCGTCTGGTTGACGCCGAGCGCGAGCTGCCACAGGCCGACGAAGTAGCGGCTGTGCCAGTTGTCGAGCGAACGGTACGGGATCTTGAAATCGGCCGGATCATTGAACGACCACTGGAATGCGGTCGACAAGCCCGAGCTGATGTAGACGTCGTGGTCGGCGAACCACTTCTTGACGCCGTCCACCGTCTCGTCGAAGTACTCGAGCGGTGGAATTGCCTCGATCTTTGGTCCCTTTCCTTCTGCCTGGTCCGCCGCAACCCTCGGCTCGGACTCACCCGTAGGATCGATCAGCGTCTGCGCTCCCGCGGTGCTTGCCCAGGCGACGGCAGCGAAAGCGCCCAGAATGGGAAGCAGCTTCCCGAATCGAGTCGACATACGTCCTCCTCTCTCCCTCCCCGCCAGGGGTGCGCAAAAGGTGTGCGCGCACCGCTGGATGGTCGACACAATTTCGTCCTGCATTAACAAGGTTGCCTGCAAATGCAACATCCAAGGCCATCGGTTGATCGATGACGCGTTGCGCTATCGTGCACTTCCACGATACTTCTCGTGGTCGACGGGCCGCACGAATTTCGCTGTGCGCGTTGCCTCGCGGGTGATCAACGGCTGCACGCGGCCAGGGCAATAATCTATGAGACCGGCGATGACGGGACGGCAGCAGCTCGAGCGCCACGGGCGATTCCTGATCGCCCGACTGGGGCGGCCGCACCGCGCACTCTCGTTCGCGATCGTGCGCGGCGGTTTCGTCGAGACCAAGACCGTGGCCTGGTGCGGGGTGCGCAACGACGAGCTCCGGCCTCCGGTCGATGCGACGCTCTTCCTCGAGCAGGAGCTGGCGCGCGCCGGCCTCGACGACGCGGTCGGCCTGATGACCAGCGCCGCGCTCGACGGCTACGTGGACGTGACCCGTTCGGCGGCGGGGCTGGCCGTCGCATGCACCACCACCGTCGGTCTCGACAACGCGCTCCGCGCCGGCGATCCGATCGGGCGCATGCCGGAACGCGTGGGAACGATCAACATCCTCTGCTGCGCATCGGCCCCCGTCGCCGATGGGGCGCTGCTCGAGATGCTGTCGCTGGTGGCCGAAGCGCGCACGATGGCAGTGCTGGAGAGCGGCGTGCGCAGCCGCCAGAGTGGTCTCGCTGCGAGCGGAACCGGCACCGACTGCATCGTCGTCGCCGCACCGTGCGGTGCGCCGGTGACCGGCCATGCGGGCAAGCACACCGCGCTCGGCCACCTGGTCGGTGCGGCGGTCGGCGAGGCGGTGGCGCGCGGCGCGGCCGGGTGGCTCGCCGCACACGGCGCAGTTCGCGCGGCGGGCGAGGCGTCGTGACGCAGCCTTCGTTCGTCCTGATCGGCGGCGGAGCGCGCTCGGGCAAGAGCTCGTTCGCGCTCGAGCGCGCGCGCACGCTCGGCGAGCGGCGGGTCTTCCTCGCGACGGCCGAGGCCTTCGACGCCGAGATGGGCGAGCGGATCGAGCAGCATCGCGCCACCCGCGGCGGCGATTTCCGTACGCTCGAGGAACCGCTCGAGGTGCCGCGCGTCCTGGCGCAGCTCCGCGACGCGGACGTGGTGGTCGTCGACTGCCTGACCTTGTGGATCTCGAACCTGTTGCTGCGCGGCGACGACCAGGCGGCGATCCTGGCGCACGTCGATACGCTGCTCGACACCATCGCGCAGGCCTCCTTTCGCGTCGTTCTCGTCAGCAACGAGGTCGGCATGGGAATCGTCCCGGAGCACGCACTCGCGCGGACGTTCCGCGACGTGACCGGGCTGGCGCACCAGCGGCTGGCGCGTGCGGCCGACGAGATCCACGTCGCAATTCTCGGCGTTGTGCTCCGGCTGCGCCCGGAGCCGGTGCAGGTCCAGCCGCGATGAGCCTGCTCGACGACACCCGTGCGCGTATCCCGCATCTCGAGGAGACGATCGCCGCCGGCACCCAGCGTCTGCTCGACGACAAGACGAAGCCGCGCCGCAGCCTCGGCCGGCTCGAGGACCTCGCCTGTCGGGTGGCGGCGATGCGCGCCACCGAGCTGCCGGAGCTGCCCGTCAAGGCGATCGTCGTCATGGCCGGCGATCACGGCGTCGCCGCGGAAGGGGTCAGCGCCTACCCGCAAGAGGTGACGCGGCAGATGGTGCTGAACTTCGCGCGTGGCGGTGCGGCGATCAACGTCCTCGCCCGTCACGCCAGCGCGCGCCTGGTGGTCGTCGACATGGGCGTCGCCGGCGACCTCGAGCCAGCGCCCGGTCTGCTGCTGCGGCCGATCGCGCGCGGCACGCAGAACCTCGCGCGCGGCCCTGCGATGACGCGCGTGCAGGCGATCGCCGCGCTCGAGGTCGGCATCGCGGTCGCGCGCGAGCTCGCTGACTCGGGCGTGACCCTGCTCGGCATCGGCGAGATGGGCATCGGCAACAGCACGGCGGCGAGCGCGCTCGCCGCCGTGCTGACGGCGACGCCGGTCGAGACCGTGACCGGACGCGGCACCGGGATCGACGACGTCGTCTGGCAGCGCAAGGTCGACGTGATCCTGCAGGCGATCGCGCGCAACCGGCCTGATCCGAACGATGCGCTCGACGTGCTGGCGAAGCTCGGTGGCTTCGAGATCGCCGGACTCGCGGGCGTCGTGCTCGGCGCCGCGGCGGCGCGCGTTCCGGTCGTGGTCGACGGCTTGATCTCGACCGCGGCAGCACTGGTCGCGGTCCGGCTCGCGCCGCGCGCGGCGGCGTTCCTGCTCGCGTCGCACCGTTCGGTCGAGCCCGGACACGCAATCTTGCTCGACGCGCTCGCCCTGACGCCGCTGCTCGATCTCGGCTTGCGGCTCGGCGAGGGGACCGGTGCCGCGCTCGCGATGGGGCTCGTCGAGGCCGCGGTGCGCATCCTGCACGAGATGGCGAGCTTCTCGGCCGCCGGCGTGGCGGACTCCGGCGCCTGACGGGCGATGCCTGCGGAGCTCGCACCGTCCGCGCTCGCGCTCGTTGTCGCCCTGGTCTGGGACGCGCTGCTCGGCGAACCGCCCGCGCGGCTGCACCCGGTCGTCTGGATGGGGCGCGCGATCGGTGCCGCGGTGCGCTGTGCGCCGCGCGAGCGGCCCGCGCTCGAGCTGGTCTACGGTGCCGTGGTGGCGGTTGCCTTGCCGGCGGCGATCGCTGGCGCCGGCTTCGTGCTGCTCGCGGCGCTCGCGGACCTGCCGGTCTTGCGCTTCGTGATCGAGGTCTACCTCCTGAAGAGCACGTTCGCCCTGCGCGCGCTCGGCGCCGCGGCAGGTCACGTCCGCGATGCGCTCGCCGCCGGCGATCTCGACGGGGCGCGGCTCGCGCTGCGTGGCCTGTGCAGCCGGGACTCGTCGGCGCTCGACGCGGACCTGCTCGCGGCGGCGGCGATCGAGTCGGTGGCGGAGAACGCGTCGGACAGCTTCGTCGCCCCGCTGCTGTGCTACGTCGTCCTCGGGCTGCCGGGCGCGTTGCTCTACCGCACCGTCAACACGCTCGATGCGATGATCGGCTATCGCGGACGGTACGAGCACCTCGGCAAGGCCTCGGCGCGGCTCGACGACCTGTTGAACCTGGTGCCGGCGCGCTTGACGGCGTGGCTGCTGCTTGCTGCAGGCTGGCACGCGGGCCGCGACGTTCGGTGCGCGGCCGCGATCCTGCGCCGCGACGCCGGCCGCACGGCGAGCCCGAACGCGGGCCACCCGATGGCGGCGATGGCGGGTCTGCTCGGGGTGGTGCTCGAGAAGCCCGGCGCGTACCGGTTGGGCGATGCGGGCCAGCCGGTCACGTTCGCGACCATCGACGAGGCGCTGCGGTTGACGACCGTCGCAGCACTCGCGATGGTACTGCTGGCGCTCGCGGGCGTCGGATTGCGCGATGCCGTCGCTCTCTGAACTGATGCGTGCGGTCGCTCCCGCGCGCGAGCACGGTGGCATCGTCGCGGCGGAGCTCGCCGCACTCGGGATCGACGCCGCCTCCGTGCTGGACGTGAGCACGAGCGTCAACCCCTACGGTCCGGCCCCGGTGCTCGAGCAGGCCGTGCGCGCGGCCGTGCTGGAGAGCTATCCGGATCCGACCGCGGCGCCGGCGCGCGCGGCGCTGGCGCGCGCGTGCGCGACGACGGCGGATCGCGTGGTGGTCGGCAACGGTGCGACCGAGCTGCTGTGGACGCTTGCCCGCGTGCTGCTCGCACCGGGCGAGACCTTGCTGGTGTGCGAGCCGGCGTTCTCCGAGCTGCGCGTCGCCGCGGTGCACGCCGGGGCTCGCGTCGCCGAGTGGCGTGCCGGGGCGGCGCAGGACTTCGCGCTCGATCTGCCGGCGATCGCGCGCCGGGCGGGCGCAGCGGGCGCACGCGTGGTCGCGCTCTGCGTGCCGGCGAGCCCGAGCGGCGCTGCGGTTGCGGTCGCGGAGGTCGCGGCGCTGGCGGCAGAGCTCGGTGATGCCGTGCTCGTTCTCGATCAGTCCTTTCTCGCCCTGAGCGAGCGTTATCACGAGCGCACGATCGTCTTGCCGGGCAATGTCGTGTGCGTGCGCAGCCTGACCAAGGAGCATGGCATCCCCGGGGTGCGCGTCGGCTATCTGCTTGCCGCGGCACGGCTCGCAGCTGTCGTCGAGGCGTCGCGTCCGGCGTGGACGGTCGGCGCGTCGGCTCAGGCGGCGGCGATCGCCGCCTGCACGGCCGCTGCCGAGGCGTTCGTGGCAGCGAGCCGCGCGCGCCTGCTCGACGAGTGCGCGACGCTCGCGGCAGCGATCGCAGCGCTGGGATTCCGGATACTGCCGTCGACGGTGCCGTTCTTCCTGGTCGAGGTCGCCGACGCCGCGGCACTGCGCCGGCGGCTGCTGGCCGGGCATGGAATCCTGGTGCGCGACTGCACCTCGTTCGGCATGCCGGGCCACGTCCGCATCGCGGCGCGTGGCGGCCGCGCGGCGCAGCGCATCGTCGCGGCGTTCGCCGACTGCGCCGACTGGGCGAGTGCTGCGCGGCGCGAGGCGTGCTCGTGAGCGCGGTCGTGCTGCGCCGCCTGGCGCTCGCGTTCGCGTTCTTGACGCGCCTGCCGCTGCGCGCGCAGGCGGCAGATCCGGTGGACGTCGGCCGCTCGGTCGCGTTCTTCCCGCTGGTCGGGCTCGCGCTCGGCCTGGTGCTGGCGGCGGTGGCCGCCATGCTCGACGGCCACCTTCCGCGCAGCGTGCTGGCGGTGCTGCTGGCAGCCCTGCTCGCCGTGCTCAGCGGTGGCTTGCACCTCGACGGGGTCGCCGACACCTGCGACGCGCTGGGTGCTCCGGGTGCCGACCGCGGGCGCCGCCTGGAGATCCTGCGTGACAGCCGCATCGGTGCGCACGGCGCGGCAGGGCTCGTCTTCGTCGTGCTGTTGCAGGTCACCACGCTGCATGCGGTGCTCGCGAGCGGCCGCCTCGCGACCCTGGTCGTGTTTCCGATGGTCGCCCGCTGGGTCGCGGTGCTGGTGATCGTGCTCTTTCCCTACGCGCGCGCAGACGGGCTGGGCGTGGCGTTCCATGCCCACGCGCGCGCCGGCGACGCGCTGACCGCGACCGCGTGGGTGCTCGCTGCGGTTCTCTGGGCCGGGGGCGGGGCCTGGCTGGCGGCCCTCGCGGCGGTGGCGGTCGCGCTCCTGTGCGCGCGGTTCGTCGCGCGACGTCTCGGTGGCGTCACCGGTGACGTGTGCGGTGCTGCGATCGAGCTCGCCGGGGTGGCGTACCTGATCGTCGAGGTGGCTGCTTCTTGACGCGCGCGGAGACCGGACGTTAGAAGGGTCGCGTTCGCGCCGGTCAGGTCCCTACGAAGGGTGAAAAGGGAAGGGGGTCGAAGCCCCCGCTGCCCCGCAACTGTGAGGGGGGACTCACGCCACACGATGCCACTGCCGGGATCTCCCGGCGGGAAGGCGTGGCGGAGAGGATGATCCCCGAGCCAGGAAACCTGCCTGTCCGGTTTTTCTGCGGACCCTTTCGAGGAGGAGGGGTGCATGCCGGCCAGGAGACCCGTTTCGGGAGAGCGCAGGACCGCTGCACCACGTGCCGCGGCCTTCGTGCCAGTTGCCTTCACGCTTGCGATCGCTGCGGCGGCTCTGGGCGTCCACGCGACGCCGCTGCTGGCCGCGGAGGCGGCGGGCGACGAGATCGTCGGTGGCACCGACCGCCTCGATCCGGTCGTCGTCACGGCGACGCGGACGCAGTCGCCGCTGTCCGACGTGCCACAGACGGTGACCGTGATCTCGCGCGAGGACATCGAGGAGACCAAGGTCGACACCGTCGCCGACCTGCTCCGCCAGGTGGTCGGCGTCGAGGTTCTGCAGGCCGGTGGTCGCGGCACGGCCACCAGCGTGTTCATCCGCGGCAGCGAGTCGGACGAGGTGCTGGTCCTGATCGACGGTGTGCAGGTGAACAGCGTGACGCTGGGCGCCTTCGACTTCGCGAACCTTAGCCCCGAAGGCTTCGACCGCGTCGAGGTGCTGCGTGGCGGCGGCGGCAGCCTGTACGGCTCCGAGGCGGTCGGCGGCGTCATCAACCTGATCACGCGGCGCGGTGCGATGCCGACCTCGGGCGGGTTCTCGGTCGCGGCCGGCAACGGCGAGACCGACCGCGAGACCGGCTTCTTCTCGGCCGCGACCGAGCTGTTCAGGATCGCCGGCTCGGCGACCCACATCGGCACCGCAGGCTTCGGCCCCGAGGTCCCGGTCGACGCGGCCGGGACCGTGCAGAAGAACAACGACGACTACGACGCGACGACGTTCTCCATGCGCGCGGACTACACGCCGACCGAGACCGGCGCGCTGTACGGCATCCTGCACTACGTGAAGAGCGACGTCGGTCTCGCCAACGCCAGCAACTTCCTCGGCGTGCTCGATCCGAACGCACGCCTGAATGGCGACTTCTACTTCGCGAAGCTCGGCTGGGAGGACGCGCCGATGGCAGGTCTGTCGTATCGCCTGTCCGGCGCCTACGTTCAGGACGACCAGCGCTTCGATGATCCGCCCGACGTCGGCAACACCGCCGACACCCGCTCGCGGATCCCGTCCGAGATCATCCAGGGCGACGCGCAGGCGAACTACGTCTGGGACTGGTCGCTGAGCACGGTGGGCTTCCAGTACACGCGCAAGTCGGCCGACGTGAACTCCTACTCGAGCTTCTCCGAGCCGCCCGAGTCGAGCTTCTCCCCGAGCCGGCAGGACTTCGGCGTCTACGGTCAAGAGCAGATCCGGCTGTTCGAGGATCAGATCGTGGTGCTGGGCAGCGTGCGCTACGACCACGACCAGCAGTTCGGCGACGTCGTGAGCCCGACCGCTGCGATGGCGCTGCGGCTGCCGTTCGAGCCCTGGCCGGGCTACTGGACCGGAACGCGCTTTCGCGCGACCTACGCGGAGGGCTTCCGCGCGCCGACCTTCAACGAGCTGTTCTTCCCCGGCTTCGGCAACCCCTTGCTCGAGCCGGAGCGCAGCAGCGAGTGGAACACCGGCGTCGACCTCGAGTTCGCAGGCGGGCGCATCGTCGTGTACTCGACCTACTTCGACCGTCGCGTCACCGACGACATCGTGACCGTGCTGGTCGATCCCGAGACGTTCTTCTTCGCGCCGGTCAACCTCGGACGCGTCGATGCGACCGGCGTCGAGAGCGGCATCGACGTCGACCTCGGCGCGGGTTTTCGCGTCGGCGGGTCCTACACCTACCTCGGCCTCGAGTCGGCCGGCGGCGCGGACAGCCTGACGCGCCGGCCGAACAACCAGATGAGCTCGTTCGTGAGCTACCGCACGCCGCAGGTGTTCTCGGGTGCGGATGCCTTCCAGGCGCGCGTCGACGTGTTCTTCGTCGGCGACCGTCCGGATTTCGATCCCCAGACCGGCGACGTGGTGACCAATCCGCAGTACACGCGCGTCGACCTCGCCACCGCGTACGTCCTGCCGGTCGCGCTGCAAGGCATCACGTTCTCGCTGTTCGGGCAGGTCTCGAACCTGCTCGACGAGAGCTACCAGGAGGTGCTCGGGTTTCCGGCGCTGCCGATCAACGCGCTCGCGGGCTTGCGGGTCGCCTTCCAGTGACCTCCGGACGGGTGTCGCGGCCGGGCTCTTTGCCGCGCTCTCCGTGATGATCTAGGTCCCGGGCACGATGGCTTCGTTGTTCGCGCGCGAGCGACGCTCGCGGTACTCCTCGCGCGCGGGGGCCGTGACGGCGCTGGCGTTCTTCTCGCTGTTCGCCCTCGCGGCTGGCCTCGCGTGGGCCGGGCCGGCGGCCACGCCCGGCGCCGTCGAGCAGGATCCGGACGCGCCGCAGCCACCGCCGGGCGGCGTCCGGCGCGTGGTCTCGCTGGTGCCGTCGGTGACCGAGACCGTGTTCGCGCTCGAGCGCGGTGATCGCCTGGTCGGCATCTCGACCTTCTGCGACTACCCGCCCGATGCGGTGCGCGCCTTGCCGCGCGCGGGCAGCTACTTGACGCCCAACGTCGAGCGCATCCTCGCCCTCCGTCCCGACGTCGTGATCGGCGTGCCGACGCCGGGCAACCAGGCCGCGGTCGAGCAGCTGCGTGCGCTGGGCGTGCCGGTGGTGATCGTCGGCGAGCGCACGCTCGAGGATACCTGGCAGGCGATCCGGACGATCGGCCGCTGGACCGGCAACGACGCCGGCGCCGCCGCCCTGGTCACGCGCGTGGAAGGAGAGATCGCCGCGGTGCGTGCCGACGCCGCGCGCGTGCCGCGCCGCAAGCTGCTGTTCGTGGTCGGCCACGATCCGCTGGTCGCGGCGGGATCCGGGCTCTACCTGGACGAGCTCATCGACGCCGCCGGCGGGAGCAACGTCGCGGCCGCGGCCGGCGGGTCCTGGCCGCGGCTGTCGCTCGAGACCGTGATCGCCGCGGCGCCCGAGGTGATCATCGACGGCGCGATGGGGTCGGAGGCCGGGCAGGGGCTCGAAGCGTACTGGCAACCGTACGCTTCCGTGCCTGCGGTGCGCGAGCGGCGGCTCTGGCCGCAGCGCTCGGATGCGCTGCTGCGACCCGGGCCGCGGGTCGGGGTCGCGGCGCGCGAGCTGTTCGAGATGATCCACGCCGCGCACAACGCAGCACTCGGGTCGTCGTCGTGACCGGAGCGGCACCGGCGGCGGACGGCGGTCGGTCGATCGCGCCGCGCGTCACGCGCGGCAGGCTGCTCGCGCTGCACGGCGGCTGTGCCGTGGCACTGGCAGCCGTCATGTTCGCCGCCGTGCTGGTCGGCCCGGTCTCGATCGATCCGGTGGCGGCGTGGTCTGCCGCACCCGACGATCCGGCGCACGTGATCATCTTCGGTGCGCGCCTGCCGCGTATCCTGCTCGCCGCCATCGTCGGTGGCGCGCTCGGGCTGTCGGGTGCGGCGTTGCAGGCGCTGCTCTCGAACCCGCTCGCCTGTCCGCACGTGCTCGGGATCTCCGGTGGTGCAGCGCTGCTCGGCATCGTCGCGATGATCGGCGCGACCCTGCCCGGGGCGGTCGCGCTCGGCCTCGGTGGCAAGGTCGGCCTGCTGGCGGTTCCGGCGGCGGCGTTCGTCGGCGCGCTGGCCACCGCGGCGCTGGTGCAGGGTGTCGCGCGTGCGAGCGGTCGCGTGACGCCGCACACGCTGCTGCTGACGGGTGTCGTGTTCAATGCCTTCGCCGCGGCGCTGATCACCTTCATCAACACGCTCGCCGACTTCTACCGCGCGCACGGCATCCTCGCCTGGGTGGTCGGCACGATCACGGTGCGCGGCACGGCGTGGACCGTCGCCAGCGCGCTCACCTTGCTGGCGGGCCTGCTGCTGCTGTCGGCCAGCGCGCGCGACCTGAACGCGCTCGGGCTCGGGGAAGAAGGTGCGACCAGCCTCGGTGTCGACGTCGGGCGTGCACGGCGCGCGGTCTACGTCGCGGTGGCGCTGCTGGTCGCGGGCGCGGTGCCGGTATCCGGCATGATCGGCTTCGTCGGCCTGATCGTGCCGCACGTCGTGCGGCTCGGCGTCGGCAACGATCAGCGGCTCGTGCTGCCGGCCGCGATGTGGGCGGGGGCTGCGTTTCTCGTCATGGCGGACGCCGCCGCCCGGACCGTGCTCGGCGCCACCGAGTTGCCGGTGGGCGTGATCACGGCGCTGTGCGGCGGTCCGTTCTTCCTCTTCCTGCTGCGCCGGCAGGCGGCGACCGCGCTGGGTGAAGTGCGATGAGCAGCGCGCCAGCACCGCTGCCGCCGCTCGAAGCGCGGCAGGTCGGTGTGCGCTACGGCGCGCGCGACGCGCTCCTGGGCGTCGACGCGAGCGTCGCTCCGGGTGAGGTGCTCGGCGTGATCGGGCCCAATGGCTCGGGCAAGTCGACCTTGATCCGCGTGCTGTCCGGGGTGCGCGCGCCGAGCTCCGGCGAGGTGCGCCTTGGTGACCGACCACTGCATGCGATCGCGCGGCGCGAGCGCGCGCGGCTGATCGCGCTGGTGCCGCAGGAAACCCGTCTGTCGTTTCCGATCCGGGTGCGCGATCTGGTGCTGCTCGGGCGCTCGCCGCACACCAGCCGGTTCGGCCTCGAGCGGCGCGAGGACCTGCGCGCCGCGCACCAGGCGATGGAGCGGGCGGAGATCCTCGACCTCGCCGAGCGCAGCGTCGACGAGCTCTCGGGCGGCGAGCGGCAGCGCGCGGTGCTGGCGCGCGCGCTCGCACAGGATGCCCGCATCCTGCTGCTGGACGAGCCGACCGCGTTCCTCGACCTGAAGCATGCCGTGCTGCTGCTCGACCTGGTGCGCGACCTCTGCCGGTCGCGCGCGCTCGCCGTCGCGGTCGTGCTGCACGACTTGAACCTGGCGGCGATGTACTGCGATCGCCTGCTGCTCCTGGACCGCGGCCGGGTGCACGCCGCGGGCAGTCCCGCCGCGGTGCTGACCTATCGCGACCTCTGCGCCGTCTACGGCACCGAGCTCTACGTCGCGCCCAACGACGTCACCGGCCACCTGGTCGTGCTACCGTTGTCGCGGGAGTATCGCGAGCGCCTCCAGGGCTACACTCGCGGATAAGAGCCGCTAACGGCGCGCGCCGGGGGGCGCGAATTGACTGGGAGGGATGGCTGGTAGTACCTACTCTCCCGGACGCAGGTCTACGACGGGGTCGATTTGGAATTTCAGTTCGCCAACGTATTGGTCTTTCTGCTGCTCGGGGCCATCACCGCAGGGCTGATGCTGGGCCTCGGCCTGCTGCTGCGGCCGTCGAATCCCGAGTCGCGCAAGCTCTCCACCTACGAGTGCGGCGAGCCGCCGTCGGGCAGCGCCTGGATCAATTTCAACATCCGCTTCTACCTGATCGCGCTGATCTTCGTGATCTTCGACGTGGAGGTCGCGTTCGTCTATCCGGTCGCGGTCGCGTTTCGCGAGTACGTCCTGCAGGGCAGGGGGCTGCTGGTCCTGACGGAGCTGTTCGTCTTCGTGGGCATCCTGTTCGTCGGCCTGATCTACGTCTGGGCGAAGCGCGATCTGGAGTGGCTGAAAAGGGTGGCCCGACCGAGCTGAGCTCGGTCCGGGCCCGAGGTGACAATGTCGCTGATCAACAGCGTTCCGGAGAACCTCGTCACGGCGAAGCTGGACGAGGTCCTCAACTGGACCCGCAAATCGTCGGTCTGGTACATGCTCTTCGGGCTTGCCTGCTGCGCCATCGAGATGATGCAGACCGGTGGGCCGCGTTCGGACCTCGACCGGTTCGGCGCGGTCCCGCGTGCGACCCCTCGGGTGTCTGACCTGATCATCGTTTCGGGAACGCTGACCCTGAAGATGGCGCTGCGCACCAAGCTGCTCTACGAGCAGATGCCCGACCCGAAGTACGTGATCTCGATGGGGAGTTGCGCGAACTGCGGTGGCCTCTTCCAGCTCGCCTACTCGGTGTGCGACGGGGTCGACAAGGTGATCCCGGTGGACGTCTATGTGCCGGGTTGCCCGCCGCGGCCGGAAGCGCTCACCGAGGGTCTGCTCAAGCTCCAGGACAAGATCCAGCAGGAGCGCTGGCTGGTTCGCGCCCCTCGCGCGGCCGATACCGCCGCGGCGTGATCATGGACATTGCCGAAATCCACCGCCGCCTGCGCGAGCGGCTCGGCAACATCGTGTCGCCGGAGCTCGAGGTCAAGGACTGGAGCCTGTGTGACGTGAAGCCGCAGTCGATCGCCGAGGTCTGCACGATCCTGCGCGACGAGCCCGAGTCGGCGTTCGACTGCCTCTCGAACCTGAGCGCGGTCGATCGCAAGAGCGCCGACACGATCGAGGTCTACTACCACCTGTTCTCGTACCAGCACGGGCACCGCCTCACCCTGCGCGCGGCGACGCCACGCCCCGATCCGATCCTGCCGACGGTCTCGCACATCTGGCCGATCGCCGACTGGCTCGAGCGCGAAGCCTTCGATCTGATGGGCGTGCGCTTCACCGGCCACCCCGACCTGCGCCGGATCCTGATGCCCGAGGACTGGGTCGGACATCCCCTGCGCAAGGACTTCGTCGAGCCCGAGGAATACCACGGCATCTCGACCCGCCGAGAGAGTCTCCTGAAGCTATGAACGCCGACGCGATCGACCTCGACGTGCGGCGCGAGACCAGCCGCGGCCTCGAGACCGAGGAGATGACCCTCAACATGGGTCCGCAGCATCCGTCGACGCACGGCGTGCTGCGTTTCGTCGTCAAGGCCGACGGCGAGGTGATGCGCCGGGCGATTCCCGACATCGGCTACCTGCACCGCTCGATCGAGAAGATCGCCGAGAAGGTCGGCTACCACGGCTTCATGCCCTACACCGACCGCGTCGACTACGTCTCGGCCATGCAGTGCAACCAGGGCTGGGCGATGGCGTGCGAGAAGCTCGCCGGCATCGAGGTGCCGCGCAAGGGTGAGTACTGCCGCGTGATCGCCTGTGAGTTCGGCCGGCTCGCGAGCCACCTGCTCTCGGTCGGCGCGACCGGCATGGACATCGGTGCCGTCACGCCGTTCACGCACGCGATCCGCGAGCGCGAGTACATCAACGACATCCTCGAGGAGCTCTGCGGCGCGCGCCTCACCTTCAACTACATGCGCATCGGCGGCTGCGCCTGGGATCTGCCGCCGGGCTTCGTCGGGCGCGCGGTCAAGTTCCTCGACCGCTTCGAGCCGCTGATCGACGAGTACAACGAGCTCATCTCGTTCAACAAGATCTACGTCGAGCGGCTCGCCAACGTCGCGGTCGTCTCGCGCGAGATGGCGATCGCCTGGAACCTGGTCGGCCCGAATCTGCGCGGCTCGGGTGTCAAGTACGACGTGCGCAAGGACGCTCCCTACTCGGTGTACCCCGAGTTCGAGTTCGACGTCCCGGTCGGAACCGGCGAGCGCGGTACGCTCGGCGACTCCTACGACCGCTACATGGTCCGCATGCGCGAGATGGAGGAGAGCTGCAAGATCCTCCGTCAGGCGCTGGCGGGGGTTCCCGAGGGCCCCGTGGTCGCCAAGGTCGCGCGAATGTTCAAGCCGCCCGCGGGCGAGGTCTACGTACGGGTCGAGGCGTCGCGCGGCGACATGGGCTGGTTCGTCGTCAGCGACGGCAGCGCCTTTCCCTATCGCGTGCACATCCGCACCGGGTCGTTCGCCGCCATGGCGATCATCGAGGAGCTCAGCAAGGGCCTGATGATCGCCGATCTGGTCGCGGTGATCGCGACCCTCGACATCGTCGCGCCCGAGGTCGATCGCTGATGCAGCAACTCGCCGACTACCTGCTCGCCGAAGGCTTTCTCTCGGGGCTGCCGAAGTCCGTCGGCTACGTCCTCGTGGTGGCGTTCTTCGCCTTCGTGCTGCTGAACTTCATCATGCTGGTCGCCGGCGTGACGAGCTGGCTCGAGCGCCGTGTCTGGGCGCGCATCCAGTCGCGCGTCGGCCCGAACCGGGTCGGACCGCAGGGCGTGATCCAGTGGCTCGCCGACGGCATCAAGAGCGTCTTGAAGGAGGACATCGTTCCCGAGGCGGCCGACAAGCCGCTGTTCAAGGGCGCGCCGTACCTCGCGATGATCGGTTTCTTCGGCGCCTGGGCGTGCGTTCCGTTCGGTGACGGGTTGATCGTCGCCGACCTGAACGTCGGCGTGCTCTACATCACCGCGGTCACGGGTCTCGTGGTGGTCGGCATCCTGATGGCGGGCTGGTCGTCGAACAACAAGTGGGCGCTGCTCGGCGGCATCCGCTCCGCGGCGCAGATCGTGAGCTACGAGATCCCGGCCGCGATCGCGATCAACACGGTGATCCTGCTGACCGGGACGCTCAGCATGCAGGGCATCATCAAGGCGCAGGGCTGGGCGCCGTGGAACTGGTTCCTGTTCGACAACCCGTTCACCTTCGTCGCCTTCTTCATCTTCTTCGTGGCGCTGCTCGCCGAGGGCAACCGCACGCCATTCGACCTGCCGGAAGCCGAATCGGAGCTGGTCGCGGGTGCCTTCACCGAGTACAGCGGGCTGCGCAGCCTGCTGTTCTTCCTGGTGGAGTGGGGCAACCTGTACATCATCGGTGCGCTCTGCACGACGCTCTTCCTGGGCGGCTGGCAGGTGCCGGCGTTCACCGACAACGCGTTCGTCCAGGGCGTGCTGCAGATGATCACGTTCTTCCTGAAATCGTACTTCCTGGTCTTCGTCGCGATGTGGATCCGGGCGACGCTGCCGCGCGTGCGCGTCGATCAGCTGATGTCGCTGTGCTGGAAGTACCTGGTGCCGATCGCGTTCGTGAATCTGCTCGGCGCCATGCTGTGGGTGGTGGCCTTTCCGCATGGCAACATCGTCATGCGCCTGGCGATGTTCGGTTTCGGTGTCGTGGTCACGATCTACTTCTTCTCCCGGGTCGCGTCCCATCTGCGCCGCGCGCGTCCCGAGATGACCTGGAATCCGATCTCCTGAGGGCTGGCATGGGACTGGGCGCATACGTCACCAACATACGCCAAACCATCGGAACGATCTTCGAGGGCATGGCGATCACGGCGTCGCACTTCGTGCGCAAGCCGTTCACGATCCAGTATCCGGATCGGACCGACATCCGGGTGCAGGACTCCTTGCCGTTCCGGTATCGGGGGATCCTCGACGTCGACCTCGAGATCTGCACCGGCTGCCTCGCGTGCGAGCGCGCGTGTCCGATCGACTGCATCGTGATCGACGCCGTGAAGGACAAGACGACCAAGGAGATGATCCTCAAGCGCTTCGACATCGACCTCGCGAAGTGCATGTACTGCGGCCTGTGCTCCGAGCCGTGCCCGACCGGGTCGATCCACCACACGCCGGAGTTCGAGGGCGCGGACTACTCGCTCGAGAGCCTGGTGCGGCGCTACGTGAAGGCGCCGGTGGTCGCGTACAAGCCGCCGAAGGGCGCCGAAACCGATCCCGACGTGGCTCCGATCCTCGCCCGCGGATTGCGCTACCTGGACGAATTTGCTAGCCCCGGCGACGCAAAATAGCGGGCACGATGACGACCATCCCCGCGCCTCCTCGCCACCGGTGAATCGCTGACGTGATCTACGCGGCACTCTTCTACGCCATCGCCGGATTTACGGTGATCTCTGCGCTCGGCGTCGCCCTCTCGACCAACGTCGTCTACTCGGCGATGGCGCTGATGGGCACGTTGATCGGAGCGTCGGGAATCTACGTCTTCCTGGCGGCCGATTTCGTCGCCGTGGTCCAGCTCCTGGTCTACGTCGGCGGCATTCTCGTGCTGACGCTGTTCGCGATCATGCTGACGCACCAGATCGCGGAAGTGCAGGTGTCGAACCGTTCGGTGGGACGGCTGCCCGCGTTCGCGCTGGTGGTGCTGGTCGGTGTCGCGATGGGCGTCGCGATGTTCCGCGCGCCCTGGCACGTCGAGCCGCTCGGCGAAGCCACGCCGACCACCTACGGGATCGGCGACAGCTTCCTGAACCAGTACCTGCTGCCGTTCGAGCTCGCCTCGATCGTACTGCTCACCGCGCTGGTCGGCGCGATCGTCCTGTCGCGCAAGGAGCTGCGCGGCTGATGGAGATCGGGCTGCATCACTTCCTCGTCGTGAGCCTGCTGGTCTTCCTGTGCGGGATCTTCACGGTGCTGACGCGGCGCAACGCGATCGGCGTGCTGATGGGCGTCGAGCTGATCCTGAACTCGGCCAACATCAACTACATCGCCTTCTCGCGCTACGGCGGCGGCGGCTACGACGGCCAGATCTTCGCCATGTTCGTCATCATGCTGGCCGCGGCCGAGGCCGCCATCGGGCTTGCGATCGTGCTCGGCATCTACCGCCAGTTCGAGTCCATCGACGTGGAGAACATCGACACGCTGCGCGGCTGAGCGCGGTCAACGGGAGCGACGTCGATGCAAGTGAAGGAAGACTGATCCCGTGTCGGATCCAATCGAAGTCGGCTACCTGCGCTGGATCATCCTGGCACCGCTGATCGGCGCGACGATCAACGGGCTGTTCGGGACCAGGATCCAGAAGGCCGCCGGGAAGAACGCGATCGCCGTGATCGCCGTCGTGCCGGTGCTGATCAGCTTCGTGCTGGCGCTGGTCGCCTTCGGCCAGCTGCTCGGGCTCGAGCCCGAGCGGCGCTTCCTGCTCGACACCCTCTCGCAGTGGATCCACATCGGCCACCTGAACGTCGACTTCGCGTTCTGGGTCGATCCGCTGTCCGCGGTGATGATCCTGGTCATCACCGGCATCGGCGGGCTGATCCACCTCTACTCGGTCGGCTACATGCACGAGGAGCCGAGCTTCTGGCGCTACTTCGCCTACCTGAACCTCTTCATGGCGGCGATGCTGACGCTGGTGCTCGGCGACAGCCTGCTGGTGCTCTTCGTCGGCTGGGAAGGCGTCGGTCTGTGCTCCTACGCGCTGATCGGCTTCTGGTACAAGGATCTGGCGAACGCGACCGCGGGCTCGAAGGCGTTCATCGTCAACCGTATCGGCGACTTCGGCTTCGTCGTCGGCATGTTCGCGCTGTTCTGGGCGCTTGATCAGACGGGGCAGGGCACGCTGGTGGTGCGCGAGATCGCGCAGCGCGTCCACCTGCTCGACGGCCAGACGCTGTGGGGCATCGCGCTGCCGACCTTCGTCACCTTGATGCTGTTCATCGGTGCGACCGGCAAGTCGGCGCAGATCCCGCTCTACGTCTGGCTGCCGGACGCGATGGCCGGCCCCACGCCGGTCTCGGCGCTCATCCACGCGGCGACCATGGTGACCGCCGGCGTCTACATGATCGGGCGCCTGAGCTTTCTCTTCACGATGGCGCCGGTGACCCTCGGCGTGATCGCGACGATCGGGATCTTGACGGCGTTTTTCGCCGCGACCATCGGTGTCGCGCAGAACGACATCAAGAAGGTGCTCGCCTACTCGACGGTGTCGCAGCTCGGCTTCATGTTCGTCGCGATGGGCGTCGGGGCGTACTCGGCCGGCATCTTCCACCTGTTCACGCATGCGTTCTTCAAGGCCTGCCTCTTCCTCGGCTCGGGCAGCGTGATCCACGCGCTGCACCACGAGCAGGACATGCGGCACATGGGCGGGCTGCGGAAGTACATGCCGATCACCTTCGGGACCTTCTTCGTCTCGACGCTCGCCATCGCCGGCATGCCGCCGTTCGCGGGCTTCTTCTCGAAAGACGAGATCCTGTGGAAGGCGTTCACCAGCCCGCACGGCGCGGGCTGGATCTGGGCTCTAGGGACGCTGACCGCCGGCATCACGGCCTTCTACATGTTCCGCCAGGTGTTCATGGTGTTCTTCGGCGACTACCGCGGCGCGCACGCCGGGCACGACACACATCACGCCGACGCACACGGGGCACACGGCGGCGCGCACGCCGTGCAGCAGCCGCACGAGTCGCCCGGGCTCATGACCGGTCCGCTGATCATCCTCGCGCTGGGCGCGGTGCTGGTCGGCTTCCTGAACGTGCCGGGCGGCCTCGGTGGCAGCCACCTCTTCGAGACCTGGCTCGCACCGGTGCTGGAGGCGGGGCACGAGGTGGCGCCCGCACACGAGCCGCACGGCGCGGTCGCCAAGCTCGAGCATGCCGCCGAGGAGACCCTGCAGCACGCCGAGCACGATCCACTCGAGTATCTGCTGATGGCCGTGTCGGTGCTGGTCGCGATGGGCGGAATCCTGCTCGCCTGGCTGATGTACGTGAAGAAGGCGATCGATCCCGCGCGCTTCAGCGAGGCCTGGGCCGGAGTTCCGTACCGGCTGGTGTTCGAGAAGTACTACGTGGACGAGATCTACCAGGCGGTCTTCATCCGCGGCACCCTCGGCCTGTCGAAGGCGCTGTCCGCGTTCGATCGCGTCGTCATCGACGGCATCGTCAACGGTGCCGCGACGCTGACGCGCCTGATCGCGGTCGCCGACGGCGCCTTCGACCGCATCGTCGTCGACGGCGCCGTGAACCTCGTCGGCTCGGTGACCATGTGGATCGGCGCCCGCGCGCGCCAGCTCCAGACGGGACACATCTACTCGTATCTCTATGCGATCGTGATCGGCGTCGTGGTGATCATGTTCGCGCGGCTTCTCTGAGGCGGGCTTTTCAATGCCGACGAACATCTTGACGTGGATGATCTTCCTGCCGGTGCTGGGCGCGGCCGTGATCCTGTGCCTGCCGCGCGCCTCGAACACGCTGGTCAAGTGGACCGCCGCGGCGTTCACCGTGCCGCCGCTCCTGATGGCGGTGTGGCTGTTCCAGAACTTCGACCGCACCACCAGCGGGATGCAGTTCGTCACCAAGGTGCCGTGGATCGAGTCGTTCAACATCGAGTACTTCATCGGTGTCGACGGCATCTCGATCACGATGGTGCTGCTGACGGCGCTGCTGTCGTTCATCTGCATCTTCGCGTCGTGGGGGATCGAGAAGGCGACCAAGGCCTACTTCGCGCTCTTTCTGGTTCTCGACGCGGCGATGATGGGCGTGTTCTGCGCGCTCGACTTCTTCCTGTTCTTCGTCTTCTGGGAGGTCATGCTGCTGCCGATGTACTTCTTGATCGGCATCTGGGGCGGGCCGCGGCGCGAGTACGCGGCGATCAAGTTCTTCATCTACACGATGGTCGGCAGCGTCCTGATGCTGGTCGCGATGCTCGCGCTCTACTTCTACAGCGAGCCGCACACCTTCGACCTGCTCGAGCTCGCGTCGCGCTCGTCGAGCTACTCGTCGACGTTCCAGCGGGTCGCGTGGGTCGCGCTGTTCATCGGCTTCGCGATCAAGATCCCGGCGTTCCCGTTCCACACCTGGCTGCCCGACGCGCACGTCGAGGCGCCGACGGCGATCTCGGTGATCCTGGCGGGCGTGCTGCTGAAGATGGGCACCTACGGCATCCTGCGCATCAACTACCCGATCCTGCCGGCGGCGACGCTCGAGTACGCCTTCTACTTCCTGATCGCGCTTGGAACCTGGAACATCGTCTATGGTGCGCTGTGCGCGATGGCGCAGACGGACTTCAAGAAGCTGATCGCCTACTCGTCGATCAGCCACATGGGCTACGTCATGTTCGGCATGGCGACGCTGACCACCGAGGGCATCAACGGCGCCGTGCTGCAGATGTTCAACCACGGCACGGTCACGGCGATGCTCTTCCTGCTGGTCGGCGTGATCTACGACCGCGCGCACCATCGCGAGATCAACGGCTTCGGCGGCCTCGCCGCGATCATGCCGTTCTACACCGGCTGGATCGTGCTCGCGTTCTTCGCCGCGATGGGTCTGCCCGGCCTCTCGGCGTTCATCTCCGAGGTCCTGGTGCTGCTCGGTGGCTGGCGGCGCTACCCGATCATGACGATCGTCAGCGCGAGCGCCGTCGTGCTCACGGCGGGGTACATGCTCTGGACCATGCAGCGCATCTTCCTCGGCAAGGCGAACGAGAAGTACCTCGACCTGCCCGACATCAACGCGCGCGAGGTGTTCACCCTGGTGCCGCTCGGCATCCTCGTCGTCGTCCTCGGCGTCTATCCCCGGCCGGTTCTCGATCTGATCAACGTCTCGCTCGTGCACTTGAACGCGGTGGTGATGGGCAAGGCGTCGGTGGCCGTCGCGACGGCCACCAGCATGGTGCCGTAGGGACACGATGGAGCCATCGACCCTGAGCAACGTCGCGAGCCTCGCCTTCAGTCTGCCAGAGTTGGTGCTCGCGGGCGCCGTCGTCGCGCTGTTCCTCCTCGACCTGGTGGTCACGCGCAAGGCACTGCTCGGCGATTTCGCGCTGCTGGCGCTCGCCGTCGTGGTGGTGCTGTCGGCGCGCCTGCTGTGGAGCGAGAGCGCCGCCCTCTTCAACGGCGCCATCGTGCTGGATTCGTTCGCCCTGTTCTTCAAGCTGCTGCTGTCGCTGGCCGCCTTCGCAACGGTGTGGATGTCGCTCGGCTCGCGCGAGATCCAGCGCAACGACACCGGCGAGTACTGGGCGATCCTGCTCGCGAGCACGCTCGGGCTGCTCTTCATGGCGTCGTCGACGAACCTGTTGATGGCGTATCTCTCGCTCGAGTTCGTCAGCCTGACGTCGTACGTGCTGTCAGGTTTGATGCGCGAGAGCCGGCGCGCCAGCGAAGCGTCGCTCAAGTACCTGATCTACGGCGGCGTCGCCTCGGGCACGATGATCTACGGCATGAGCTGGATCTACGGCCTGTCCGGCAGCCTCGACTTCCGCGCCATCCACGCCGCTCTGCTGGCGGGCAACGGAATCTCGCTGCCGCTGTTCGTGGCGCTCCTGCTGACTCTCGCCGGACTCGGCTACAAGGTGTCGGCGTTCCCGTTCCACATGTGGGCGCCCGACGTCTACCAGGGCGCGCCGATTCCGGTGACGGCCTTTCTGGCGGTCGGCTCGAAGGCCGCGGGCTTCGCCCTGATGATCCGCTTCTTCTTCACCGCGATGGCGCAGCCGGGTGGCGCGGGCGTGTACCAGCTCGTGGGTGGGGTCGACTGGAGCCAGCTCATCCTGGTGCTCTCCATCCTGACCATGACGTTCGGCAACCTGGCGGCGATCAGCCAGATGGGCAACGTCAAGCGGCTGCTGGCGTACTCGAGCATCGCGCACGCGGGCTACATGCTGATGGGCTTCGCCGTCCTCAGCGACGACGGCCTGCGTGCGATGCTGTTCTACTTGACGGTCTACTACCTGATGAACCTCGGCGCCTTCGTCGTGGTGATGGTGGTGGCCAACTCGACCGGCCGCGAGGATCTGGCGGGGTACCGCGGGCTCGCCTGGCGCGGCGGTGCCGTGCCGGCGGTGGCGATGGCGATCTTCCTGTTCTCGCTGACCGGACTGCCGCCGCTCGCCGGCTTCGTCGGCAAGTTCTACCTGTTCGCGGCGGTGGTCGAGAAGCAGCTCTACCTGCTCGCGGTGGTCGGCGTGCTCAACAGCGTGGTCTCGCTGGTGTATTACGCGCGGGTCGTGAAGACGATGTTTCTCGATCAGCCGATCGGCGGCGAGGGTCCGGTGCTGCTGGACTGGCACAACGGGGTGCTGCTCGGGGTCCTCACGGTGGGCACGCTGGTTCTCGGCGTCGCCTGGGGTCCGCTGATCGATTTCGCGGGACGCTCGACGCAGTTCTTTCAGTGAGGGCGGACGCTGTCCCCCTCCTCACCCGCGGTACTGATCGCGCTCGGGGCTCGCCCTTACCAGTCGTCCTGGCCCGCCAGGTAGAGGGCGGCGACCCAGTCGGCCATGGCGAGCTGGGCGGCGTGGGTGCGTGGCATCTGCTTTCGGCGCATGAGGCCGATGGTCAAGCCGTGCAGCAGGTCCATTGCCGCAGGCGTCGGTAGCGTGACCTCGCGCTGGTGGAGAGCGTCGTCGAGGAAGGCAGCGACCTTGCCGTAGTCGCAATGGTCCCGTGTCCACCACACCGGACAGGCGGTCACGAAGGCGGTCACCGCGAGCTCGGTGAGGTCGTCCACGGCTGTCTGGAGGGGACTGGTGCGGGCATAGCCGGCGATGACGCGTGCCAGCACGAGGAGCTTCTCCGCCGGCGGGAGGATTTCGCCCTGCCTCTGAAACTCGTCCCGCACGACCTCGACGAGATCGGCAGCACGGATCGCCGCCGGATCAGTTTCCACGAAGACGCCCATCAGTGATTCGAGGTCGAATCCCGGCGTAGGTTCTTTGCCGTTCACAAATGGGAAGCTCCTTGCCGGGCGTGGCGCCGGTCGCATGCGGTGCTGCAACCAGCGCGCCATGCAGACGGGCTTGATGGCTCCCGCGGGTGCTCGCGCCGCACGGCGTTGAGTTCGGAATTCAGGACAGCTCGTCCACGATAGAGGACAGTGTCGAGCCCCGGTCGTGCCGCGCGCGCTTTACGCACCGCACCGCCACGTTGCGCGCCTGCGGTGTCTGCTTTGCATCCATGCGCGTTGCCCGATGGATTCGAGGGTGATAAGCGCGCGGACTCCGGAGGCTTTTCCCGCTCCAGAAACGTGCTCGACCCAAATGACTGCGGCGACAGCCGACCCCAACGACATCGCGCGCCTGGCGGGTGAGCGCGATCTCTACCTGCGACTCCTGAACCTCGGCTTGCAGGACGAGCCGGAGCCGTTTCTCGAGCAGGCACTCGAGCTCGTCACGCGGGTGGTCGGCGCACACCAGGGATATCTGGAGATTGACGCCCGCGTCGGCTCGTCGGATGCCCCGCGCTGGTGGCGTGCGCACGGCTTCTCCGCCGCCGAGATCGATGCCGTGCGGGAGGTCATCTCGCGCGGCATCATCGCCGAGGTCCTCAGCGCGGGTGAGACGGTCATCACCGGCTCGGCCCTCGGGGACGAGCGCTTCGAGGCGCGCCACAGCGTGCGCGGCGCACGGATCGAGGCCGTGCTGTGCACGCCGATCGGCCGCGGCGACTGCAGCAACTGCAGCAGCTTCGCTTGCGCGGATGGCGAGAGCTCGCCGACCTCGTCGAGCAGCAGCGTCCCGCCCTGCGCGGCGGTGAGCTTGCCGTCGATTCGTCGCAGCGCCGTCGAGTGCGCACCCTGAACCGCGCCGAACAGCTCGCTCTCGATCAGCGAGTCGGGGATCGCCGCACAGTTGAGGTCGACGAAGGCTTGCGACGCGCGCTGGCTGTTGTCGTGGATGACCCGTGCGATCTGGCTCTTGCCGGTTCCAGAGCCTCCCGTGAGCAGGACGTCGATGTCGAGCGGCGCCACCAGCGCGACCTCGCGCAGAAGCGCCGCGATCGCGGGACTCCGGCCGACGAACGACTCGAGCTGCAGCCGGTCGCGATACTGCTGCGTCGGATCCTCGCGCGACGCGGTGACGCTGCGCGCGAGGAGGCGGTCGGCGTAGGGCGCCACGTGGCGCGCGAAGGTTTCCGCCTTCAGCCGATCCGCTCGGCAGCACGCGCCCCGTACGCGCGGATCTGCGCGTCATCGCCGCCACCAACATCGACCTCGAGGCCGCGGTCGCGGACGGCAAGTTCCGCGAGGATCTGTTCTATCGGCTCAACGTCCTGCCGATCCGCCTGCCGGCGCTCGCCGAGCGGCGCGAGGACGTCGCCGAGCTGGCGCGCTACTTCGGTGCGAGCGCGTGCGCGCGCCACCGCCTGCCGCGGGTCACCATCTCCGACCACCTCGCCGACGCTCTCGCGGCGGCCGAGTGGCCGGGAAACATCCGCCAGCTCGCGCACGCGATCGAGGCGGCGGTGATCCGTGCCGCCGGTACGGGCGTGTTGGGGCTCGAGCGTGCGCACGTCTTCGGACCGTCCCTGGTCACCGCACACCCGGATGCGGGACTGCCCGGTGCCGACCCTGCCGCGCGCGCGACCTTTCAGGAGGCGACTCGCCGCTTCCAGGGGCAGCTCATCCGGGAGACGCTCGAGGACACCGGCTGGAACATCGTCGAAACCTCGCGGCGGCTCGAGGTCGCGCGTTCGCACCTCTACGCGTTGATCCGCGCATTCGGCATCGAGCGCGTGCGGCGTTGACGCGACCGGGTGCGATGACCGACAACCCCGAGCACAGCGAGCTCGAGCAACTCGAGCAAGAGCGGGATCTCTACCTCCGCCTCCTCGAGCTCGGACAGCAGGACGACATCTCGACGCTCCTGCAGGAGGCCTTGCAGCCGGTGACCCAGGTGGTCGCCGCGCACCAGGGCTACCTCGAGATCGGCGCCGCGCTGTCGGCCGATGGCATGCCGCGCTGGTGGGCGGCGCACGGCTTCTCGGAGGGGGAGCTCGACGGGGTCCGGCGGATGCTCTCGCAACGCACGCATCGAAGCGGTCCTCTGCGCACCGATCGGCAGCGCGCGGCCGATCGGCGTCCTCTACCTGCAGCGGCGCCTCGAGCCCGGCCCATTCGCGGAGGAGGATCGTCTGCGGGTCGAGACCATCGCCCGCTATCTGGCGCCGTTCGCCGACCGGCTCTACGCGCGCAGCCTCGAGTCGGGGCAGCGCGACGCGACGACACCGTTTCGCGAGCGGCTGCGGCTCGATACCTTCATCGGCCGCAGCACCGCGATCGCCACCATCCTGCGCGAGGTCGCCCTGGTGTCCCGGCTCGACGTGGACGTGCTGCTGACGGGCGAGTCGGGCACGGGCAAGAGCCAGATCGCGCGGGTGATCCACGACAACAGCCTGCGCGCGTCGCGGCCCTTCGTCGATCTGAATTGCGCCGCGATTCCCGATTCGTTGATCGAGGGCGAGCTGTTTGGTGCGGCGCAAGGCGCGCACTCGACGGCGCTGCGCCCGCTCGACGGCAAGTTGATGGCCGCCCAGGGCGGCACCTTGTTCCTCGACGAGGTGGGCGAGCTCTCCCTGCCGGCGCAGGCGAAGCTGCTGCAGCTTCTCCAGTCGCGAACGTTCTATCCCCTCGGCAGCGCGCGCCCGCTGCGCGCCGACATCAGGATCATCGCCGCCTCGAACACCAATCTCGAGAGCGCGGTGGACGCCGGTCGCTTCCGGCAGGATCTCTACTTCCGGCTCAAGGTGCTGCCGATCCGCATGCCGACCCTCGCCGAGCGGCGCGAGGACATCGAGGACCTGGCGCGCCATTTCTCGGCCGCGGCGAGCACACGCCACCGTCTGCCGCGGGTCGAGCTGTCGCCGCAGCTCGTCGAGGCCCTGGTCGCGGCGGATTGGCCGGGCAACGTGCGGCAGCTCGCACACGCGATCGAAGCTGCGGCGATCCGGGCAGCGGGCAGCGGGCTGCAGCGCATCGAGCGGAGCCACGTCCTGCCTCTGGCGGGCGCCACCGCGCTCTTGCCGCCCGACAGGCCGACAGCGAGCCCGATCGCGGCGCCGATGACCTTCCAGGAAGCGACGCGCCGCTTTCAGGGGCAGCTGGTGCGCGAGACGCTGGAGGAGACCGGCTGGAACATCCTCGAGGCGGCACGCCGTCTCGAGGTCGCGCGCTCGCACCTGTACACGCTGATCCGGGTGCTGGGCATCGAGCGCGCCAGGCCCTGAGCTGGCCGCCTGCGGGCGGGCGGCGTCTCGCGGGGTGGTAGCCGGGCTGATAAAAGTCGAGCCATGCTCGATCGTTTCAAGGTCGCCCTCGCCCAGACCAAGCCCCACCTGGGCGACGTCGCGCGCAACCTCCAGCAGCACGAGGAGGCGATCGTCGGAGCGCGCGCGGCGAAGGCGGACCTGATCGTCTTCCCCGAGCTCAGCTTGACCGGCTATCATCTCAAGGACGACGTCCCGTCGGTCGCGCAGCGCATCGACAGCCCGGTCGTGCGCCGCCTGGAGGAGCTTTCCCGAGACATCACGATCGTCGCGAGCCTGGTCGAGGAGACCGCGGACTTCCGTTTCTTCAACAGCGCTCTGTGGATCGAGCGCGGCGCGGTTCGCTTCGTGCACCGCAAGGTCTATCTGCCGACCTACGGCATGTTCGACGAGAGTCGCTACTTCGCGCGCGGCGGGCACGTGCGCGCGCTCGATACCGGGCTCGGGCGCGCCGCGGTCCTGGTGTGCGAGGACCTCTGGCACGCCTCGACCATCTACCTCGCGGCGCTCGACGGGGCGCTGTTCGTGGTGTGCCCGTCGAGCAGCCCGCTGCGCGGCGTGAGCGAGGACGCCGAGCAGGACGACAACGCGCGCTTCTGGGAGCTGATCAACCGCGCCTACGCGCAGACCTACGGTCTCTTCATCGTGTACGTGAACCGTGTCGGCTTCGAGGACGGCGTCGGCTTCTGGGGCGGCTCCGAGGTGGTCGACCCGCTCGGGCAGACGCTGCTCAAGGCGCCCTACTACGAGCCGGCGCTGGTGACCTGCGAGATCGATCTCGCGGTCGCGCGCCGCAAGCGCATCGCGGCGCCGCTGCTGCGCGACGAGGACATCGACCTGACCTTGCGCGAGCTGACGCGGATCCGCCAGGGCGGGCCGCGATGACGGCCGCCGAGGAGGTGCCCGGCGCGCTCGCGACGCCGGAGGTGCCGCTGAACGCGCCGCTCGTGCGCCGGCTGCTGGCGTCCTTCATCGCCGACGAGGTCGGCAAGACGGGCGCGACGCGCGTCGTGCTGGGCCTGTCGGGCGGAGTCGACTCGAGCCTCGCGGCCGCACTCGCGGCGCAGGCGCTTGGCGCGGGCAACGTGCTGGGCGTCAAGATGCCGTACCGGACGTCGAGTGCGGATAGTCTGCAGCACGCCGACCTGGTCGCCGAGCGCTTTGGTATCGAGACCATGACGGTCGAGATCTCGCCGCAGATCGACGCCTACTTCGAGCGTTTTCCAGACGCTTCGGCGAGCCGGCGCGGCAACAAGATGGCGCGCGAGCGCATGACGATCCTCTACGACCAGTCGGCGCGCACCGGCGGTCTGGTGCTGGGGACGAGCAACAAGACCGAGCTGCTGCTCGGCTACGGCACGCTCTACGGCGACATGGCTTCGGCGGTCAATCCGCTGGGCGATCTCTACAAGGTCCAGGTGTGGGACCTGTCGCGCGCGATCGGCGTGCCGCTCACCGTGGTCGACAAGCCGCCGACCGCCGACCTCTGGGTCGGCCAGACCGACGAGTCCGAGCTCGGCTTCTCGTACCCGGACGTCGATCGGCTGCTGTACGCAATGATCGACCTGCGCTACGGCCGCGACGAGTTGGTCGCGGCCGGCTTCGCGCAGGCGTTCGTCGACGCGGTGGCGCTGAAGGTCCAGCGCTCGCAGTTCAAGCGCCGCCTGCCGGTGATCGCGAAGCTGTCGCGGCGCACCATCGACCGCGACTTCCGCTACGCGCGCGACTGGGGACTCTGATCCCGTGCGCGAGGACGGCGGCGAGGAGCGCGCCCCGTCCGGGTGCGAGCCCGGCACCATCTACGTGGTGGCGACTCCGATCGGCAACCTCGACGACATCACGCTGCGCGCGCTGCGCATCCTGCGCGAGGTCGATCTGGTCGCGGCCGAGGACACGCGCCACACCCGCGGCCTGCTCGAGCACCACGGCATCCGCGCCCGCCTGATCTCGTACCACGACCACGTCGAGGCGGAGCGTGCCGGTGAGCTCGTGCAGCGCGCGCTCGCTGGCGAGAGCATCGCGCTGGTGAGCGATGCGGGCACCCCGCTGATCGCGGATCCCGGCTATCGTCTGGTGCGCGCCGCTGCCGAGGCAGGCGTACGCGTGGTGCCCGTGCCGGGACCGTCGGCACCGCTGGCACTGCTTTCGTGCGCAGGCCTGCCGACCGATCGCTTCACCTTCGTGGGCTTCCTGCCGCCGAAGCGCGCGGCACGCCGCGCTGCGCTGACAGAGCTCGCCGAGCGCTCCGAGACGCTGCTGTTCCTCGAGTCGCCGCACCGCCTGGCCGCGGCGCTCGCCGACATGGCCGAGGTGCTGGGCGCGCGCGAGGCCGTGGTCGGCCGCGAGCTGACCAAGCGCTTCGAGGAGATCCGGCGTGGCTCGCTCGAGTCGCTGGCACGAGCCGTCGGCGAGGTGGACGCCGCGGCCCGCGTCCGTGGCGAGATCGTGATCGCCGTGGCCGGCCGCACGCCGGTCTCGGACGACGAGCAGGTGGTGGCACGCGCTGCCGACCTGGACGACATCCTGCGCGCCGGGCTCGCCACCGGTGAGCCGCTGTCCGAGGTTGCGCGCCAGGCAGCACTGCAGCTCGCGATCCCGCGCCGGGTCGCCTACCAGCGCGCCCTCGACCTCAAGGCGGATCCGGCCCGCTGCTCGAAGCGTTAGCTCATCCGAGCGAGATTGCCGCGCGCAGCGCCATGAGCGATCACGAATCAGTAGCCAACCCCTTCTTCGAGCGGCCTATCCTGAATTCCCCGTATGCGATTCCGGCACGGCACGGGAGCTGGATGAGTCCGGGCAGCCGACGCAGCAGATCATCGAGTCCCGCCGCCGCGCCGAGTTCATCACGCCCATTCCGAAGCCGAGGAAGCACAAGAAGGCGGCCCTCGAGGACACGTTCGTCTTCGACGAGGGCAAGGGGCTCTCCACCAAGGAGCAGCAGTACCACCAGACCTCGATCGTCAACGAGGTACGCCAGTACGTGCAGGCGTGGCGGTCGTTGCCGAATCCCGACCAGTGGCAGGTGACACCGGAGCGTCATCACAGCTTCAGCAGTGTCCGCCCGTTCTTCTGCCAGGTGGAGGCAGTGGAGACCGCGATCTGGCTCACCGAGGTCGCGCCGCAGTCGAAGAACGGCAAGCGCCTGCTCGACTACCTCGCCGCGGCCAACCGCGATGCCAACCCGGAGCTGACGCGGCTCGCACTGAAGCTCGCCACCGGGGCCGGGATGTCAAGCTGCCGCGCGTCCCGGTGGCGGAGAACATTTGGGAGGCCGAGTTCTGCCGCGTCGCGGAATCGCACCCGAAGGTCCGCGCCTACGTGAAGAACCACAACCTCGGCCTGGAGGTGCCGTACCGCTACGGCTCGGAGATGCGGAAGTACCGGCCGGACTTCATCGTGCTGGTCGACGACGGCCATAGTCCCGACGACCCGCTGCACCTGGTGGTCGAGATCAAGGGCTACCGTGCGGAGGACGCCAAGGAGAAGAAGTCGACCATGGACACCTACTGGGTGCCCGGCGTGAACCATCTCGGCAGCTACGGCCGCTGGGCGTTTGCCGAGTTCACCGAGGTCTACCAGATCGAGGCGGACTTCAAGGCCAAGGTGGAAGCCGAGTTCGACAAGATGATCGATCGAATCGCACAGGAGATACTCTGATGGGCCGGATCATCCACAAGCCCGAGGACCTCGCACAGCTCATCTACTTCTTGCGCGGGGAGAGGGTGATGCTCGATTCCGAGATCGCCGAGCTCTACGGGGTCACGACAAAGGCTCTCAACCAGGCCGTGAAGAGAAACCCGAGCCGGTTTCCCACTGATTTCATGCTCCAGCTCACCGTTGAAGAATGGAGTCGTTTGAGGTCACGTTCTGTGACCTCGATGCCGGAGGCGTCGGTACGAACGGTTCGGCACGCATCACGATTCGTGGCGGGCTCAGACGCTTCGAGGTTGCAGCCTGTCACCCCAAGCCATCGCGGTGGAGCTCGCTATCGGCCCTTCGCCTTCACCGAGCAGGGCGTCGCCATGCTTTCCAGCGTTCTGCGCTCACCGCGCGCCGTGGCGGCGAACATCGCCATCATGCGCACCTTCGTGCAGCTCCGGCGTCTCATGGACTCGAATCGCGAGCTCGCTCGGAAGATCGAGGCGATGGAGAAGCGCTACGACGAGAACTTTACCGTGGTGTTCAAGGCGATCAAGCAGCTGATCTCGGACGACAACGCACGCAAGGCGGCGCCCGGTCGCGGTATCGGCTTCAGGCGCTGAAGCGCCGTCACAGCGAAAGAGCCATGGCGAAGAAGAGTGAGAAGAGCGTCGCGACGCTGAAGCACGACACGGCCAGGCGCAAGAACATCCCGACGGCGGAGTTCCAGTCGGTGCTCGAGGCGGTCGAGCAGGCGCCGGTCGAGCTGCGCTATCCGCGCAACACCGACCTCGATCCGCAGCTCGTCTGGCGTGGCAAGGATCAGCAGGACATCAAGTTCAACAGCAACTTCCAGTGGTCGACGACTAGCCGCGACGTGAAGGACGGCAACGCCGGCCACATCACCCGCGAGCCCGAGCAGGTCAAAGCTTTCCGCGACACTTGGCGCGATGGCATCCACAGCTACCTCACCTACCTGCGTGATCGGCTCACGGTCGCCCGCGATCTCCTCACCGATTCCGGCTCGATTTTCGTGCAGATCGGCGATGAAAATGTCCACCGCGTCCGGGCGGTGATGGATGAGGTGTTTGGGGATGACAACCACGTCGCAACGATCAGCTTCCAGAAAACTGGATCGACTGACCAAGCGTTACTGCCACAGACCGTGGATTACGTTCTGTTCTATTCGAAGAACCGGAGATTGGTGAAATACAGACAGCTCTACCTGGACCGCCAAGCAGGAACTCCATCCTTGGATAGATACGATCTTGTCCTTGATCAAACAGGCAAGGTTCGACGCGTGACAGCAGCCGAAGCAAGCGGTGTAAACTTGGGCGAAGGAGTCTCACGAGCCCGCCTAACTGCGCTGTCTAGTGCGCGCCCGTCTGGAGAGGGCGACATGAAGTCGTTCGACTATCTGGGGCGCACTTTCACGGCAGGGGGCAGGGGCAGGAACCTTCAAAACAAAGTTTCTCGACGACATGCAGACCTGATCAGCCTCCGCGCACAGCCGCGCTCAGCGCGACTGGACCTCGACGTAGACCGCGGGCGTGGCGTCGAGCTTACCGTCCGCGGGCGGAGTCCATGGCGCGACGATCAACCGGCTGGGCAGGATGGGCGCGCCGTGACGCGCGCTGGTGAACGCGCTGCGGACGGTATCGACGCGCCGCTGCGCGAGCTCGGTGAGGGTTGTCCCGCCGGCCGCAGCCTGGTCCTGCGGGGCGATCTGCGCCTTCAGGATCACGTCCAGCTCGGCGTGTGAGGCGAGGATGCGCGCCACCTGCGTGATGCGGGTGGTGCCGGCGTCGTCCAGGGTCGCGCTGCCGGGCGGGAACGGGATCGGATCGATCGCCAGCGCGTGTGGCGATCCGTCGGTGCCGAACAGCATGCCGAGCCAGCGCAGCGGCGACGACAGCGCGCCGAGTACGGCGCGTCCGATCGCCTGCGTCACGAAGTCGCCGAGCTCGTACTTCCCGGTCGCGGTGTCGATCTGCACCGGGATGTCGAGCTCGATCTCGCCGCCGACGTCCTTGAGCAGCGACAGCGCAACGGTGAGTGGCACGCCGGTCTGGCGCTGGATGACGTCGAGGCCGGTCTGCTGGACGCCCACGCCGTCGAGCGCCACCGCGCTGGTCGCGACCAGCTTCTGGTGCTCGAGCGTGGCGTCGATCTGGAGGTTGAGGGTGCCGGTGCTGGCCTGGTAGCCGAGGACAGGCGACAAGTATGGATTCAGGGTCGTGAGCGAGAGCTCGTCGAGCGCCGCCGAGGCCTGCCAGCGCTCGTCGCCGATGCGCCGGACGGAAGCGCGCACCGGGTGCAGCTCGTCCTGGCGCGCGGAGAAGTCGAGCTGGCCGAGCGTGGGAGGCGTGAGCGTGACCTCGCGGACCATCGCCTCCACCGAGGCGAGCCCCATCCAGTAGGGTGGCTGCGTCGTACGGTCGACGAAGTCGAGCCGTCCGTTGCCGATGGTCAGCGCCGCGATCCGCACCGGGCGCGCCGCAGCCGGATCGGCCGGCGCGCCGGACGCCGACCCGCTGAGCGCGTCGAGCGGAAAGATCCCGGTCGCCTCGCGCAGCACCATCGCATAGGGGTAGGTCAGGGTGAGCGTGGCGACCTCGATCGCGCCGCCCGGACCTGGCTCGACCGTGAAGCGCGTCTCGAGCCGATCCACGGCCAGGACCCGTTCGGGCTCCTCCGCGTTGGGCGGTGCGGTGTGCAGCTGGCTCACGTCGAGCGTGGCGACCACGCGCGGCTGTGCGGCGTCGCCGCTGAGCTGCACGTTGCCGCTCGCCGTGCCACGGGAGAGCGGCAGCCGCAGCGCCAGCAGGGACGTGAGGTCGGGCAGGGCGAGCGCGGTCAGATCGACGCTCAGGTCCAGCGCGGGCGGATCGATGCCGAGGCGTCCCGTCACGTCGATCGCACCCCCGGCGACGGCACGCGCGGCGAGCCGCAGCTCGCCCTGCTTGCCGCTCGCGAGGCCATGCCAGGAGAAGCTCGGCAGCTCGAGCCGCGTGCGGTGCTCGTCGCGGCGCAGCACCACCGCGCCAGCCGCGGCGTCGATCCTGCCGCCGGTCAGCTGCCACTTCGACGCCGGCTGCGCAGGCGCGGGCGCGACGTCGGACTCGATCAGCGCCGGGACCAGCCCGGGATAGACCAAGCCTCGTTCGGTCAGGGTCGCCTCGATCTGTGGTGCGGTGATCGTCACCCGGCCGAGGTCTGCCTTGCCGACGGACAGATCGAGCGTCAGACCTTCGACCGTCACGGCCTTCGCGGTGAGAGCCGTCTGCTCGACGCCGGTGAGCTTCACGTCGACGAGCTTCAGGTCGACCGTGAGCCGGTCGCGCTTGCGCGCGGGATCGAGCAGATAGGTCAGCTTGCCGTCGGCCGTCGCCGTCAGCGACTCGAATCCGGGCGGCAGCACCAGCTGCTCGCTGCTGATCGGCGAGCCGGTCAGGTCGGCTTCGGCCTCGATGCGCGTGCCCGCCGCGGTCTGGTCGGCGCGCGCGCGGGCCGTCAGCGGCACCCCGTCGAGCGTGCCGCGCAGCTCGCCCTGGTAGGCCGGTCCGGCATCCGCCGTCGGTACCTGGCGCAGCAGGAGCTCGTCGAGGTGCACCGCGACCGGCTGGCGGCGCAGCGCGGGCGGCGGCGTCACCTCGAGGTCGACCTCGGTGAGCAGGATCTCCTGGACGACGACCGGCGGCCCAGCACTGCTCGACTCGCTGCCGGTCTCCGGGAAGGGCAGGCCGCGCAGCACGGGCAGGCCCTGCGCATCCTGCTCGACGGTGCCGCGCACGCCGTCGATCTCGATGCGCTCGAGAACGATCCTGCCGTCGAGGAGCTGGCGTAGATCGGGCCGCGCCGTGATGCGGTCGATGGTCAGCTCCTCGTCGGCGCCGGCTGCGATGCGGCGCAGACCGACGTTGCCCGCCAGCAGGTCGACTTCGATCCAGCCGATGTCGACCGCCGTGCGCAACGTCGTGCTCGCCGCACGCTCGACGGTGGGCAGCAGGAGCTGCGGCAGCAGCGCCAGCAAGGCCACCAGCCCGGCGAGCAGCAGCAGCGGCAGGCGAAGCCTGCGCAGCCAGCTCTTGCGTTCGATTGAAGGCATGACCGCGGCGCGCGCGGACGGTTCCCGACTACCTACCCGCGCGGCAGGCCGAGCACCTGCATCGCGATGATGCCGCGCATGATCTCGCTGGTGCCCGACGCGATGCTCGCCGCGCGGCTCGCGAGGTAGCTGCGCTGCAGCCACTGGCTCGGGTCGGCGCGGCCCGCGCGCGCATCCGGGGCGTCGTAGAGCAGCGCCTCCGGACCGAGGATCTTCATGCCGAGCATGGGGATGCCCTGCGTGATCTCGGTCCAGTGCAGCTTGATGATCGACGCCTCGGGACCCGGCATGCCCATGCGCAGCAGCTTGCTCAGGATGCGCTGGCAGGTCATGCGGAAGACCTCGGTCGAGACGTGGATCTCGGCCACGCTCTGACGCAAGACGGCGTCGTTGCCGGCGCCGTGCTCGCGCGCGAGCGCAAGCAGCTGGTCGCGCGCCTGCTGCAGCTGGATGCGCATCTCGACCACGTAGAGGATGCCGCGCTCGTTCTGCAGTGCGGCGACGGCCACCTGCCAGCCGCCGTCGATCTCGCCAAGGAGATTGGCGCGCGGGACGCGCACGTTGTCGAAGAAGATCTCGTTGAACTCGGCCTCGCCCGTCATCTGGCGCAGCGGCTTGACGCTGACCCCGGGGCTCTTCATGTCGACCAGCAGGCACGAGACGCCCTTGGCGCGCTTCTCGCCGGGATTGGTGCGCGCCAGCAGCATGCACCAGTCGGCGTGGTGCGCGAGCGTCGTCCAGACCTTCTGGCCGTTGACGACGAAGGTGTCGCCGTCGAGCGTTGCGGTGGTGCGCAGCGACGCCAGGTCGGACCCCGCGCCGGGCTCGGAGAAGCCGAAGCACCAGACGTCCCGCGCAGAGAGGATGCGGTGCGTGAAGCGCTCCTTCTGCTCGGCCGTTCCGAACGCGATCAGTGGCGGCCCGGCGATGCCGATGCCCAGGCTGCCGACCACCGGCGGCGCCTGCGCGCGCGTCATCTCCTCGGTGTAGACGATCTGCTCGGCGATCGACGCGTCGCGCCCGCCGTGCTCGCGCGGCCAGGTGATCCCGACCCAGCGATCCTTGGCGAGCGTTGCCTGCCACTTGCGGAGGCGCTCGATGCGCTCCGGCTCGGACGCGCGGGCGAGCTCCTCGGGCCTGAGCTCGGGGCTGAGATGTTGCTCGAGCCAGCGGCGCAGCTCGGCGCGGAAATCGTCGATCGCGTCCGCCATGGGCTACTTCTTCTTGCCCTTGTCTTTGCTCTTGCCCTTCGGCGCCTTGGCCTTGCTCTTCCGGGAAGGGGAAGCGTCGTCTCCGGGCGCGTCGGCGTTTTGCCGGACGTCGCGGTCGAGCAGGCGGAAGCCGACCTTGACCTGGACCTGGAACACCGGCTCGCTGTTGTTCTTCACCCAGCCGCGGATCTCGCTGACCTCGAACCAGTCGATGTTGCGCAGTGTCTTGGACGCCTTTTTGAGGGCGTTACGCACCGCCTGCTGAACCGAGTCCTCGGACTCGCCGACGATCTCGACCAGCTTGAACGTCTTGTCGGGCATGGGTTCCTCCTTCACGTTCGGACACGAAAGCCGTGCAGGTCATCCTGCACCATCTCGCGCCGTGTCGCGACACTCGCGACGCGCGCTCCGGGAGGTCCGTGCTGGCACCACGCGACGAATTGCTCGATTGCCAGCGCGTCACCCTGCGCGAGGATCTCGACCGAGCCGTCGGCCAGGTTGCGGGCCCAGCCGGCGACCCGGAGCCGCTCCGCGGTCTCGCGCGCGGCGCCGCGGAACCAGACGCCCTGCACGCGGCCCAGCACCGAGATGCGCACGCGGACGTCGCCCGCACCGGCCACCGGCGCCGGCGCGCGTTCTCCGGGAGGATCGTCCGCGCGGCTCACGCCACCTTGTTGACGTTTGCCGCCTGCGGTCCCTTGTCGCTCTGCGCGATCTCGAACTCTACCTCTTGGCCCTCGACGAGCGTCTTGTACCCGTCGCCCTGGATCGCCGAGTAGTGCACGAAGACCTCCGGGCCGCCGTCCTGGACGATGAATCCGTAACCTTTTGCATTGTTGAACCACTTGACACGACCGATCGGCATACCACGCTCCCTGCTGGATGAAGGCGAAGAGCTCCTGGTTTTGCGAAAGGGGAGCCTCGCGATTGCCTCTGAATTTGAGCCCGTCTATCAGAACCGAACGGTGGAACGAAAGCGTTCCGATGCTTCGTTCCAAGGTCTTCGGGGGACCGTCCGGGCCGGGCCGTACGACCCGGATCGAGCTTCCTACTCCAGCGGCAGGGTGAGGCGGTACTGGGCGCGGCCGCGCTGGATCACGAGCTGTGCTTCCCTCGTGCCGCGCAGCGCCGTGATCGACTGCCGGAAGGCGGTCGACGAGTCGGTCGCCGTGCCACCTAGCGCGAGCAGCAGGTCGCCCGGCCGGATCCCGGCCAGGTCGGCGCGGCTGCCGCGCCGCACCGAGGTGATGGCGACGGCGTCCGTTCTGGCCTTGTCCTTGACCCGCAGGCCGAGCAGCCGCCAGCCCGCATCGTCGACGCGCTCGTCGGTGAGCTGGCTCGCGCCGACCGCGATCGTCAGGCGTCGGCCGTCGCGCAGGACGGTCAGCTTCAGGCTCGACCCGATCGCGGCCGCGGACGCACGCTCGTCGAACTCGGCGCGATCACGGACGGCGCGGCCGTCGACCTCGAGGACGACGTCACCGGGCTCGAGGCCGGCGCTCTTGCCGGGGCTCGCGTCCTCGACCTCGCGCACGACGACGCCGTGCCGGGCTTCGATGCCGAGTGCGCTCGCCAGCTCGGGTGTGAGATCCTGGACCTGGACGCCGAGGTAGGCCCGGCGGACCTCGCCGTAACGGATCAGGTCGGCGACCACCTGGTTGGCGCGCTTGGCTGGGATCGCGAAGCCGATGTTCTGCGCGCCGCCGTAGATCGCGGTGTTGATGCCGATCAGCTCGCCACGGATGTTGAGCAGCGGACCGCCCGAGTTGCCTGGGTTGATCGACGCGTCGGTCTGGATGAAGTCGAGGAACGTTCGTCCTTCGCTCTTGAGCGAGCGCCGCACGGCGCTGACCACGCCGGTCGTGACTGTGTGCGAGAAGCCGAACGGGTTGCCGATGGCGATCACCGATTCGCCGATCATCAAGTCGTCGGAGCTCGCGAACTGAAGGTGGGGCAGGGTGACGCCGTCGACCTTGAGGACGGCGAGATCGGCGTCCGCGTCGACGCCGACCACCCGCGCGTCGAGCTCGCGCTCGTCGGCGAGCACGACCTTGATCTTCTCGCCGCGCGCGACCACGTGCGCATTGGTCAGGACGAAGCCGTCGGGGCGCACGATCACGCCGGAGCCGAGGCTGGTCCGCGTGTAGCGCTCGCGCCGCGGACGTGCCTCGAAGAAGTCGTTGAAGAACTGCTCGAAGAACGGGTCGCGCTGCACCACCACGACCTGCTCGGCGGCGATGTTCACCACCGCGGGACTGGCCTGCTGGACGGCGCGCACGACGGGCGTGCGGCGATCGTCGTCCACGGCTCCGGCGGTCGTCGAGAGGAGCAGGGCGGCAACACAGAGGGCTAGGGCCGCCCCGGGGACTCGCGCGAGCTTCCTCACCCGCCCGCGGCGCGGCTGCGGCGCGCCATGATCTGCTGGTCCGAGTCCTCGACCTCGAGGTAGGTGTAGCCGCTCAAGCCCTGCTCGTAGCGTCGCCGGAGCCGCGCCGACTCCTCGACCGTGATGCGCTTCTCGCGCAGCGCGCCCTCGATCGCGCGCCGCGTGCGCTCGACCAGATCGGCCTTGCTGTACTGCACGTAGCCGAGCACCTCCTCTACCGAGTCGCCCTCGACCAGATGCTCGATCTCGACCCGGTCGTTCTCGCCGAGGCGGACGTGCACGGCGTCGGTGTCGCCGAACAGGTTGTGCAGGTCGCCGAGGATCTCCTGGTAGGCGCCGACCAGGAAGATGCCGATGTAGTAGGGCTCGGCGTCGAGCGGGTGCAGTTCGAGAACGTGCTTGACGTCGCGCCGGTCGATGAACAGGTCGACCTTGCCGTCGGAGTCGCAGGTGAGGTCCGCGAACACGCCGCGCCGGGTCGGCTTCTGCTCGAGGCGGTGGATCGGCATGGTCGGGAAGAGCTGCTTGACGGCCCAGTGGTCGGGCGCGGACTGGAACACCGAGAAGTTGCCGTAGTAGGTGTCGGCCATCGCGCGCTCGAGGCCTTCGAGCTCCTCGGGCACGTAGTCCATCTCGCGCACCATGCGCAGGATCTTCTCGCAGCACGACCAGAACAGGCGCTCGCAACGGCCGCGCGTCTTCAGGTCCACGTAGCCGAGGTTGAACAGGGTCAGCGCCTCTTCCTTGGCCGAGACCGCGTCGTGGTAGGCCTCGATGACGTTCTTGCGGCTGATCGACTGGTAGGCCTCGAACAGCTCGTGCACGACCTTGTGGTCTTCCGCCTCGGGAGCGCTCGGCGCGTTCTTGGGCAGCACCTCGTTGACGCCGAGCACGTTGAAGATCAGCACCGAGTGGTGCGCTACCATGGCCCGTCCGGTCTCGGTGACGATGTCCGGGTGCGCGATGCCCTTCTCGTCGCAGGCCTCGCCGACGGTGGCGACGACGTCGCGCGCGTACTCGAGGTTGGTGTAGTTCATCGACGACTGGAAGTTGGTCTGCGAGCCGTCGTAGTCGACGCCGAGTCCGCCGCCGACGTCGATGTACTTCAGGCCCGCGCCCATCTCGACCAGGCCGACGTAGAAGCGCGTCGCTTCCTTCACCGCATCGCGGATCGCGCGGATGTTGGTGATCTGCGAGCCGACGTGGAAGTGCATCAGCTCGAGGCAATCGAGCATCTCTTCCGCGCGCAGGCGCTCGACGGTATCGATCAGCTCGTCGGCGGTGAGGCCGAACTTGCTGCGGTCGCCGCCCGACTCGATCCAGCGACCCGCGCCCTTCGCCGCCAGCTTGGCGCGCGCGCCGAGGTGCGGCCGGATGCCGAGGTCGCGCGAAACCTGGATCACCAGGTCGAGCTCGTGGAAGCGGTCGATGACGATGATCGGCGTGCGGCCGAGCTTCTGCGCGAGCAGCGCGATCTCGATGTACTCGCGGTCCTTGTAGCCGTTGCAGATGATCAGGGACTCGGGGTTGTCCATGATCGGCATGATCGCCAGCAGCTCGGGCTTGCTGCCCGCCTCGAGGCCGACGTCGTAGGCGCGTCCGAAGTCGATGACCTCCTCGACGACGTGGCGCTGCTGGTTGACCTTGATCGGATAGACCGCGCGGTGCCGGCCCTTGAACTGGTGCTCGGTGATCGCGCTGCCGAAGCACTCGCACAGCTGGCGGATGCGCGCCGCGAGGATGTCCGAGAAGCGGATCAGCAGCGGCACGTGCAGGCCGCGCCCGCGCAGGTAGGTCACCAGGTCGTAGAGGTCGATCCCCGGACCGCCGTTGCCGCGCGGACGGATCTCGACGCGGCCAGCCTCGTTGACGGTGACGAAGCCCGCGCCCCACGCGTGCACGTCGTAGAGCTCGATCGCATCCTGGATGGTCCAACCCCTCATCGCAGCGTCGATCTATACCCGCGCTCATGGAATGGTGCTACCCGGCCGACGGTTAAATCCTCTCGATGCGGCGAGGGGCCGCGGTCACAGCATCGTCCCCGGCCGGTACTCGCCGAACACCCGCCGCATCGCGTCCGAGATCTCGCCGAGCGTCGCGTAGGCACGCACCGCTGCGATGATCGTGGGCATCAGGTTGCCACCGTCGCGGGCCGTGCGCTCGACGCGCTCGAGCGCGTCCGCGGCGGGCTTGGCCGCGCGCTCGGCGCGCACGCTGGCGACCTTCGCCTTCTGGCGCTCCTCGAGCTCGGCCCGGATCTTCAGGGTCTCGGGCACCGGCTCGTGCTCGAGCGTGTATGCGTTGACGCCGACGATGACGCGCTCCTTGCGCTCGATCTCCTGCTGGTAGCGGTAGGCCGAGTTCTGGATCTCGCGCTGCATGTAGCCCTGCTCGATCGACGCGACCGCGCCGCCCATGCCATCGATCTGCTCGATGTAGTCGAGGCTCAAGCGCTCGAGGTCGTCGGTGAGGGTCTCGACGTAGTAGCTGCCGGCCAGCGGATCGATGGTGTCGGCCGCACCGCTCTCGTTGGCGATCACCTGCTGGGTGCGCAGCGCCAGCCTCGCCGAGTCCTCGGTCGGCAGCGCCAGCGCCTCGTCCTTGCCGTTGGTGTGCAGCGACTGCGTGCCGCCGAGCACGGCCGCCAGCGCCTGCAGGGTGACGCGGACCACGTTGTTGTCGACCTGCTGCGCGGTCAGCGAGCTGCCCGCGGTCTGCGCGTGGCAGCGCAAGGTCATCGAGCGCGGATCCTTGGCGTGGAAGCGGTCGCGCATGATGCGGTACCAGATGCGGCGCGCGGCGCGGAACTTCGCCACCTCTTCGAAGAACTCGTTGTGCACGTTCCAGAAGAACGACAGCCGCGGACCGAAGTCGTCGATGCCGAGGCCCGCTGCGAGCGCCGCGTCCACGTACGCGATGCCGTTCGCGATCGTGAAGGCGATCTCCTGCGCTGCCGTCGAGCCCGCCTCGCGCATGTGGTAGCCGCTGATCGAGATCGTGTTCCACGACGGCACTTCCTGCGCGCAGAACGCGAAGATGTCGGTGGTGATGCGCAGCGACTGGCGCGGCGGGTAGATGTAGGTGCCGCGCGCGACGTACTCCTTGAGCACGTCGTTCTGGACGGTACCGCCGACCTTCGACCAGGGCACCTTCTGCTTGTCGGCGACCGCCAGGTAGAGCGCCAGCAGGATCGACGCCGTCGCGTTGATCGTCATCGACGTCGTGACCTTGTCGAGCGGGATCTGGTCGAGCATCGTTTCCATGTCGGCGAGCGAGTCGATCGCGACACCGACGCGGCCGACCTCGCCGCGCGCCAGCATGTGGTCGGAGTCGCGGCCCATCTGGGTGGGCAGGTCGAACGCGACCGACAACCCGGTCTGGCCCTGGTCGAGCAGGTAGCGGTAGCGCTGGTTGGACTCCTCGGCGGTGCCGAAGCCGGCGTACTGGCGCATGGTCCAGAAGCGGCCGCGGTACATCGTCGGCTGCACGCCGCGCGTGAACGGCGCCTGGCCCGGAAAGCCGAGCTCCTCGAGGTAGTTGCCCTCGGCCCGATCGGCCGGGGTGTACAGGCGCTTGATCGGGATGCCCGAGGTGGTGGTGAACTCGGCCCGGCGCTCGGGCGACTTCTTCTGGAGCTTGGCAACCGGTCCCGATTCGAACTCGGCGTGGGCGCGGCGGATTGCGTCGGTGTCGTCCATGGCGCCGAGATTAACGAAAGCACGGGGCGGATTGCGAGTGGGCCGTCGCGGCTGCAACGCGACCTGGGTGCGGGCTGCACGTGGCCGCCGATGGCACGCGCCAGGGCTTGTGCGACGGCACCGATCGTCGCCCCGGCGGCAAGCGCTCGGAATGACGCGGCCGGCGTGCGACAAGCGGGGCGGGGAGGGCGCGACGATCAACTCCGGTCGTGAATCGGTCGATGGTCGGATCGGGAGCCGACGCTGAGCATTTTCGCACTTGCCGCCCTCGTCATGGCCCTGGTGGCGCTGTCGCGCACCGGCAAGGGCGGCGACCTGGCGGCGCGCGTCAAGCACCTCGAGGAGGAGCTCGCGCGTGTGCGCGCCCTGCTGGCGGGCGGTGCGAAGCCGGCGGCTGACCGGGGGGGCGCGTTCAGCGAGGCAGATCCCGAGGCGGCCGCCGAGATCGGTGTCGGGGCGGGCGAGGGCGACGCGTCGTGGTCGGAACCCGGTGTCCAGCTCGAATTTCCCGGTGGGGACACGGCAACGGTGGCGGGCACTGCGGACCCCGGCACGGTCTTCGAAGATGCGCCGCGCGCCCCTGCACCGCCGCCCTTGCCACCGCCGCCGAGCGGTCTCCGCCCCGCGCTCGAGCCGCCGCCGCCGCCCGCGCCGCTCACGCAGGTCGACTGGGAGCGCTGGCTCGGCGTGCGTGGCGCCGCGGTTCTCGGCGGTGCCGCGCTGGCGCTCGCCGGTCTGTTCTTCTTCCGCTACTCGATCGAGCACGGCTTGATCCCGCCCTGGCTGCGGGTGGTGCTCGGCGTCCTGACCGGGATCGCTGCGATCGCCGGCGCCGAGTGGAGCCTGCGCCAGCGCTACGCCGGTACGGCGAACGCGCTCGCGGGCGGTGGGCTGGTGATCCTCTACGCGGCGTTCTGGGCCGCGGGCAATCTCTACGAACTGATCCCGCTCGGTGCGGTCTTCGTGCTCATGATCGTGGTCACCGTCGCAGGATCGCTGCTGTCGTGGCGCCACGAGTCGCTGGTGATCGCGGTGATCGGTCTGGTCGGCGGCTTCCTGACGCCGCTGTTCGCGTCGCGCGGCAGCGACAACCCGATCGGGCTGTTTGCCTACGTCCTGCTGCTCGACGCCGGCGTGCTGCTGCTCGCGCGCCGCATGCGCTGGCCGCTGCTCGGCGTGCTCGCACTCGCCGGCACCACCGCCTACCAGCTGCTCTGGATCGGCGGCCGCATGGACCCCGAGCGCGTGCTGCTCGGGCTCGCCATTCTCGGCGTGTTCGCGCTGCTGTTCGTCTTCGCCTCGCCACGCGAGCCCGACCAGGACGAGGCGCGCGCCTGGCGGTGGGCACAGTACGCGGGCGTGCTGCTGCCGCTCGTGACCGCGATCTACTTCGCCGCCAGCAGCGACCTCGCCACCGGCATCTTGCCGCTCGGCGCGCTGCTGGTCGTGCTCGGGCTCGCCGCTGCCTGGCTCGCGCGCCAGCACGACGAAGCGCTGCTGGCGCTGGGCGCGGCGGCGGCGACGCTCGGGGTGATGATCGTCTGGGTGGTACAGAATCCGGCCCTCGACGGAACGCCGTGGACGGTTGCGCTGGTCTTCGTCGCGCTCGCGGCCGCACACCACGTCGGCGTCGAGCTGCAGCGGCCCGACGAGGAGGCCGCCGCCGGGCGCTCGTTCCGTGCGGTCGCCCGCGCCGCGACGCTGGTCGGCCTCGGTCTGCTGGTGCTGCTGGTGCTCGCGGGCGCGCTGCGCACGTTCGCGCTGCCGCCGCTGCTCGCCGGCTGGCTCGGGATTGCCGCGGTGCTGGTCCGTCAAGGAACGTTCCCGGGTCGCGGTCGGGTGCAGGTCGCGGCCGCGGCGGGTGTCGGCGCCGGGCTGGCGCTCTACCGCCTCAACGACTCGCTCGCCGAGACCGCCCCCGCCTACGCGATGGTGCTGCCGACCATGCTCCTGGTGGCGCTCGCCTGGCAGGGGCTCGCGCTCCTGCAGGCGCGGCTCGCGTCGTGGCGCGCGGCCGAACATGCCGCGGCGGCGATCGCGCTGGTGCTGCTGCTCGGCCGTCTGCCCGATCCGTCGCCGGGGGCGGTGGTCGGGCTCGGGGTGCCGCTGGCGCTCGGCTTCTTCGTGCTGCTCGCGGCGACCCGGCTCGGCGGTGGGCCGTGGCTGCTGGTCGCGACGCTCGCCACGGCACTGGTCCAGCTCGGCTGGACGATGGATCTCCATCCCGAGCCGAGCACGACGGGCCTCGTCGTCGTGGCGCTGTCGTCGGTGCTGTTCACCGCCTGGCCGCTGCTCGCAGCAGGCCGGCTGCACGACGACCGCTGGGCGTGGCGCGCGGCCGCGCTGTCCGGGCTCGCCTGGCTTCCCGCCGCGGGGACGCTCTTCGAGGACCGCTTCGGCGACGCCGCGATCGGTCTGGTCCCGCTGGCACTCGGTGCCGTCTCGGTCGCTGCGGCGGCGCGCGCGAGAGATCTCTGGCCCGAGGACGATGCCCGCCGCACCAGCGCGCTCGCCTGGCTGTGCGGTGTCGCGCTGTCCCTGGTGACGGTGGCGATCCCGCTGCAGGTCGAGAAGGAGTGGATCACCATCGGCTGGGCGCTCGAGGGCGCCGCCCTGCTCGCGCTGTGGACGCGCCTCGACCATCCCGGCCTCAAGTACACGGCGCTCGCGCTGCTGCTCGCGGTCACGGTGCGCCTGGTCGGCAACTCCGAGGTGCTGGTTTACCATCCGCGCTCGGCCTGGCGGATCGTCAACTGGCTCGCCTACGCGTACCTCGTGCCGGCGGCGGCGCTGATCGTCAGCGCACGTACACTGCTGCCGCTCGAGGTGCCGCGGCTGCGCGCCTGGGAGCGCCCGTTCTACTTCCGCGAGCGACCGCTGGCGGCTGGTGCCGCCGGGCTCGCGGCGCTCATCGTGATCTTCGTCTGGATCAACTTGACGATCGCCGACTGGTTTTCGTCGGCCGACGAGCTGCGCCTGCTTGCCGCGCAAACGTCGGCGGAGAAGCTGGTGCTGTCGCTCGCCTGGGCGGTCTACGCGATCGTGCTGCTGGTCCTCGGCGTGCGCTCGAAGAGTGGCTCGCTGCGCTGGGCGAGCCTGGTGCTCCTGATGGTCACCATCGGCAAGATCTTCCTCTACGACGTCGGTGAGCTGACCGACCTCTACCGCGTCGGCGCGTTGCTCGGGCTCGCACTGTCGCTCATCGTGGTGTCGCTGGTGTACCAGCGTTTCGTCTTCCGCCGCGACGACGAGCAGCCGACGTGAAGGCCGCGGTGCGACTCCTGCTCGCGGTGCTGGTGCTCGGCGTGCTGCCGGGAGCGGCACGAGCGCAGGATCTCGCACGTCTCTTCCCCGAGGAGGCCGACATCTACGCGAGTGCACCAGGCCTGCAACGCCTGCCGCTGCCGCCCGCGGTGCTGGTGGCCTGCACGAGCGACCTGGCCGACCTGCGGCTCTTCGATCGCGACGGGCGTGAGGTGCCGTATCTCGTCGACCCCGGCGTGCCGAGCGGACTCCAGCGCCGCGAGCGCGTGACGGTGGACGCGCGGGTCGCCGATCTCACCCGCGAGGAGATCCCTCGCGAGAATGGCAAGTCCTTGACGCGCGAGGTGTACCGGATCGCGCTCCCGGACGGCCCGCCCGCCGGCGGCGGCTGGACCCTGGCGGTCGCAGCCACGCAGCCGCGCTTCGTGCGCGGCATCGAGGTGCGCGGCATCGCGGCGGACGGCAGCGAGGTGGTCCTCGTACCCCGCGCGAGCCTGGTACGGCTCGGGCAGAAGCTCGTCGACCGTGACCGGGTGCCGCTGCCGCGCTTCGACGGTCCCGAGATCGTGTTGATCATCGCGGGCGAGGAGGGCTTCTTCCTCGAGCCGCTGCTGCGCTTCGAGAGCGACCGCAAGCTTGCGCCCGCGGCCTCGTCCGAGGTCCCGCTGCACGTGCTCGGACAGCGCAGCGAGCGCGGCCGCACGGTGCTCGAGGTCGAGCGGCCGCCGGCCCTGGTCGCGGCGCGCCTGCGGCTGGCGAGCGCGACGACCGCGTTCGATCGCACGGTGGTCGTCTCCGACGTCGCCGCGGACGGCACGACGCGCCGTATCGGCACGGGCAGGGTGGTGCGCGCGCCCCTCCCGGATGACGCCGCGGCGGGCGAGCAGCTCGAGGTCGACATCGCTCGCGCACGCGGTGAGACCCTCCGGGTCGAGATCGAGGACGGCGACAGCCCGCCGCTCGCCGAGCTGCGTGTGGCGCTCGCCTTCAGCCAGCCGGCGTTGCTGTTCGCGCTGCCGGCCGCACCTGGCGACGCGCCGGCAGGCGTGCTGCGCTTCGGCGGCAGGCGCGCCTATGCGCCGCGCTACGACATCGCTACCCTGTTCCGCGACGCGGCCGCGGTCAGCGCCGAGCTGCTCTCCGATCCGGGTCGTTTGCCACTGGCGCGGCTCGGCCCGGTGCGCGCGAATCCGCGATTCGATCCGACCCCAGCGCTCGCGCCGCTGATGCGCGCGGGACCGCCGGTGGAGGTCGATGCCTGGCGCTGGCAGCGCTCGGTCGCCGTGCCCGATTCTCCGGAGGGTCTGGTGCAGCTGCGCCTGGCCCCCGATGATCTCGCACAGGCGCTCACCAGCCGCGCCGATCTGCGCGTGGTCGACGCGCAGGGTCGCCAGTGGCCGTATGTGTTCGCGCCGGCGCTCGAGCGCGCCAGCGTCGCGCTGCGCGCCGACGGACCGCGTACCAAGGAGGGCACCTCGACCTGGCGGATCCTGCTGCCGTTCGGCTCGCTGGTGGTGGACCGCCTGATCCTGCACACCGGTCGGCCGGTGTTGAGCCGGCATTACCGCCTGCTGACGCGCGACGCGGACGGCAAGGAGCGCGTGCTCGCCGAGGGAACGCTGGCGCAGGAGCTCCGCCGTCCCGGGCCGCTGGCGGTCGCGTTCGCGCCGGCACGGGTCGAGAACCTCGAGCTCGAGGTCGACGACGGCGACGACGCGCCGATCGAGGTCGCGCGCGTCGAGACACCGGTTGCGCTGCCGAGCCTGATGATCGCGGCGCCGCGCGGCGCCTACACGCTGCTGGCGGGTAATCCGGACGCGGAGCAGCCGCAGTACGAGATCGAGCGCGCGCGCGACGTGGTGCTCGATCTGCGCGCCGTTCCCGCCACCGCCGGTGCCGGTGGCGAGAACACGCAGTGGACCGGTACCCCGGGTGGCACCGCCCGCCAGCAGCGCCGCCTGCAGCAGGTGGCGATCTGGAGCGCGATCGTGCTCGCGGTCGTGGTGCTGGGCGTGCTCACGTTGCGCATGGTGCGGCGTCCGGAGTGACCTGGCTGACGATCACCAACTCCCTGGACGCCGCGATCCTGACGCGCGTCGTGGTGTGGAGCGATCTCGCGGTCCCGGTCTACGGATTCAACGTCGCCCTGAAGCCGTTCGACATGCAGCGCATCGATCTGCAGCAGGTCCTGATCGGCAAGGTTCCGCAGACCGAGGATCCCCCGAAGTGAGCGGTCGTTCCCGCTGGCGTCCGGGTGGACGGCACGTGTCTGATCAGGGTACGGCGGGGCAGACTGCCGGCGGCGGGACGTTGGCCCCGCCGTTGAACTTGCTCGTCGTGTCGTTGCTCGAGGGCGGGAACTTCGGCGCCGTCGCGGCGCAGAACTCGACGCCGCTGCCGAGCTTCAGCCGCACCGCCATCGTTCCCTGCGGCGCGTTGCTGAGCGCGTAGAGCGCGCCGCCCTTGCCGCTCAGCGAGAGCTTGCCGGCGCGCAGCGAGATCGAAGATACCGGACCCGAAAGGAGCCTGGTGTCGCGGTACTTGTAGCCGAAGCTGGCGCCCGCGCCGGACGCGCTCCAGTTCGCGACCGGGAGCGCGATCACGACCGTCTCGGTGCCGCCCGGATTGTAGATGGTGAGCGTTCCACCGCCACCACTGGCGCCGGCGGATGTCGGATCGCCGGTCGAGCCGGCTGGCGGCGAGACGGCACCACCCGGCGTGCCCTGGTAGTTCGCCGAGCGGAAGCGGATCGAGCGTAGGTTGGGATTGACGGGCGGCGTCGCGTCGTCGCGCAGGCTGAGCGCGCTCGAGCGGATCCGCGTCGGCGCCAGGGTCGGAGCCGGCGTCGGCGTCTGGGTCGGGCCGGGGGTCGGGGAGGGTGTCGGTGTCGGCGTCGGTGTTGCCGTCGGCGTTGGCGACGGCGTCGGTGTCGGCGTTGGCGTCGGCGTCGGCCCCGGCGGGGTGGGCGAGGGCGACGGTGTCGGCGTGGGGGCGACGGGAAAGCTGTCCGGATCGGCCGGATCGGTGCCGGCGTCGAGCTCGTCGCGGTCGAGGAACGTGTCCTCGTCGCGGTCGATGCCGATGCGCGTGCCGGATCCCGGCGGCACGCAGGTGTAGGTGATCTCCTGACCGGCGGTGGCCGCCAGCGCGCGCACCTGGGCGTCGGTCAGCGGCGTCTCCGCGCTGCGGTCTACCTTGAAGGTTCCGTTGGCGAGCCGCACCGCGCCGCGCTGCTGCCCGCCGACCACGGCCTTGACCACCAGGTCGCACTCGTTCGCCGCCGCGCGCTGGATCAGCAGGTCGATGCGCGGGCCGGTGATCGCCGCGTTGGTGCTGCTGAGCGTGATCTGCTGGCCCGCGACGGGGAACATATTCGAGTCGAACGCGTGCACGAACTGCTCGAGGTTGGATTCCTCGGTCGACGTCAGGTTGTTGAACACGGTCGCGGAGAGGAAGCGGCGCACCGTGTCGATGCTGCCGTCGTGCAGGAAGCCGAAGCCGCGCACCTGGTCGCCGGTGTGCACCGGATCGTTCGAGCCGAGGAACGGGATCTGCGGCAGACCGAACATGCCGACCTTCTGGTAGGCGTTGCGCAGGTGCGCGACCTTCATGTTCTGCGGCTCGTTCTCGAAGGTCATCTGACCATCGGTGCCGAACTGGCCCAGCACTCGATCGACCTGGTGGCAGCCGAAGCAGGCGAAGACGGAATCGGTGATGCGTCCGAAGTAGAGGTTGCTGCCGGCCAGCTGGGCTGCGTTGAGCGAGTTGTTCAGCGCGCGGATCGGATTCGGCGGATAGTCGATGCTCAGCGCGAAGTCGGTGAAGTCCTGCATCTCCTGCGTGGTCAGCTCGCTCGCGCGGCCGACCAGCCCGACGAATGCGGGGTTGAAGCGCTTGAAGGCGCCCTCCTCGTCGAGGTAGTCGCCGCTCGGCGAATTGGCGCCGCTGCGGTCGCCGCGCCAGTGCATCGGACCCTGGTGGTCCATGCCGCGCAGGCTCTGCGTCGTCATGGGCCCCTTCAGCGGGTGGAAGTCCGGGTCGCCGCCGATGAACAGGCGGAACTGGTTCAGGTTCTCCAGCACCTCGTCGTCGGGGTTGCCGAGGTCCCAGGCGAGGCTGTCGAAGTCGCCGAAGATGTGGCAGCTCGCACACGACGCCTCGCCGTTGCTCGAGGTCTGGTTCGCGTCGTAGAGCAGCGGGCGGCCGAGCTGGATCTGCGCCGGCTCGGGGTTGAAGATCGGCAGGTGGTCGATCTCGTCGTTGCTCGTGGTGTCGACCACCGAGATCGAGTTGTCGAAGCGCGTGAAGGCGTAGAGACGGTTGCGGGGGGCGTCGAGGACCAGGCCGGTCGGTCCGCCGCCGCTGAGCGCGATTTGGTCGGCCTCGTCCGGCACGAAGGTGTCGGTGTCGAGCTCGGTGGTGTCGAAGACGCCGATCTTGGCCGAGCCGAACGCGGCCACGTAGAGCGTCTGGCCGTTCGCGCTGACCACCATGCCGAGCGGGGTGGCGAGGCTCTTCTCCTTGGTCCCGGCCGGGCTCGGCACCTGGTCGTAGTCGATGTGCTTGTTCAGGTGGCGCGGGCTGACGCTCGCCCCGTCGATCACGGTGATGCGCGCCTCGTGCATGTGGCCGATCACCGTGCTCGAGCCGAACACGGTGCCCGGACCCTCGAAGCGCACCTCGTTCCGAGCCTCGGTGTTGCTGACGTAGATCTTGTCGGGATCGGTCGGGCTCACGACCATGTTGAACAGGATCGTTCCGACGTGGCCGAAGCTCGGCTGGCCGAGCGCGGTCGGCGTCGCGGCGCTGGCGTCGATTGCGAACACGTCGAGGTCGGGCAGGTTGAACTTGACGACGTTGCTCCAGTTGCGCCCGAGCTGGTCCTGCCACTGCGAGGCCGCCTGGTTGTACTTGACGATGAGGCCGGTCTCGGGGCCGGGAAAGCCCTGGAAGTTGGTGTTCGGCGCGGGCAGGCCGCCGGGGGACGTGAACCCGTTTGCCGTGCACGGCGGCGCGGTCGCGCCAAGGTCGCAGACGCGGCCCTCGTTGATCGCCGTGGTCTGGTTCCCCGAGTGGAACACCGCCGCGTAGACCTTGCTGCCGTCCGGGCTCGCCGCGAGCGCGCGCGGCGTGTCGCCGAACAGGGTCACGATCGTCAGCGGCGTGCCGCCGAGCGTGGCGCCCAGGCTGAGCGCGTTGAACACCCAGACGTCGGCGCGGCCGACGCCCTCGGTGGTGAGCTGCGCGCTGGCCGCGTTGTTCTGGCCGCGGTGCGCCGTGGTGACGAACGCGCGATTGCCACCCGGCCCCGCGAACACGATGTCGCGCGGCTCGTCGCCGACCAGCAAGGTGCGCGTGACGCGTGGCGGGCTGCTCGCGACGTCGATGACGCTGATCGAGTCCGACAGATGGTTCACGACCCAGACTTCGGAATCGCTGCGCGCGGCGACCGCGACCGGCTCGAGGCCGACCTGGACCGAGCCCGCGTGCGTCAGGCCGCCCGCGTCGACGCTGAAGATCTCGAGTCGGTTGTCCGGCGTGTTGACCGCGAACAGCGTGTCGCCGTCGGGCGACAGCGCCAGCGGACGAACGTGGCCCGACTCGAAGTTGGTGAACGATTGCGCGCGCGCCAGGCTCGGCGCGACGAGCGTCGCCGCCAGGACCAGCGTGAGGAGAGCGTGCTTGGATCGGCCGGTCCGGGTCGTCATCAGCTTGTCCCTCGTCGGGCGGGGTTGTGGCCGCTGGATCAGCGCGGCAGCCCCAGGAGTTGGTGTGCGATGACCGTGCGCTGCACCTCGGAGGTGCCGCCCATGATCGTGTCGGCGCGCGAGAACAGGTAGAAGCGCAGCCAGCGGCCTTCCCACTCGGCGCGCTCGTCGTCCATGCCCAGCAGGACGCTCGGACCGAGCACGTCGACCGCAAGCTCGCGCACGCGCTGCGACAGCTCGCTGCCGAACAGCTTCTCGAGCGAGGTCTTGGGTCCGATCGGCTCGCCGCGCGACTCCGCCGTCAAGCTGCGGCAGCCGAGCAGCCGCATGATCTCGATGTCGCCGTGCGCGCGCGCCAGGCGTTGCCGGACCACGGGGTCGTCGGCGAGTCCGCGGCGCTTCGCGAGCGCGAGCAGCTGCGACAGGTCCTCGGTCATGTAGCCGTGGAACATGAAGGCCCACATCGGCCCGCGCTCGTGCGCGAGGATGCCCATCGCGATCTTCCAGCCGTCGCCCGGCTTGCCGACCACGTTCTCGCGCGGCACGCGCACGCCGTCGAAGAAGACCTCGTTGAACTCGGCCTCGCCGGTGAGCTGGTGCAGCGGCCGCACCGTGATGCCGGGCTGCTTCATGTCGACCAGCAGCGCCGAGATGCCGGCGTGCTTCTTGGCCTCGCTGTCGGTGCGCGCGAGGAGAAAGCACCAGTCCGCGACCTCGGCGACGCTGGTCCAGACTTTCTGGCCCGACACCACGTAGTGGTCGCCGTCGAGCACCGCGCGCGTGCGCAGCCCGCCGAGATCCGAGCCCGCGTTGGGCTCCGAGAAGCCCTGACACCAGAGCTCCTTCGAGGTGCGGATGCTCTCCAGGTAGCGCTTCTTCTGCGCCTCGCTGCCGTGTGAGAGCAGGGCAGGGCCGACCAGATCGAGCCCGACGTGCCCGATGATGCGCGGCGCCCGCGCCGCGATCAGCTCGGTCTGGATGATGATGCGCTCGGCCAGCGACGCGTCGCGGCCGCCCCACTCGATCGGCCAGTCGAGCGCCACGTAGCGGCCCTCCGCGAGCTTCGCCTGCCAGCGCCGGGCGAGGTCACGGCGCGCGTCGGTCCAGGGCTCCTTCGGGTGCTTGCTGCGCCAATCCGCCGGCAGGTTGCGCTCGAGCCAGCCCCGCAGCTCGTCGCGGAAGCGGCGCTCGTTTTCGCTGAGGTCGAAGTCCATGCAGGGGTGGGTACAACGCGGCGGCGCGACCCGAAAGAAGTAGTCCGAACCTCGCCGCCCGTGCAACCAAACATGCGCGCGACCGACCGGACACGTGTCAGTCGCCGCAGGGCCGCCGCAGGGCCGCGTTGACCCTCGACGGCCCGCTCTGGTAGCGCCGGCGCATGGCTGAAAACGTCGATCTCGACTCGCAGTACCTCGCCGCGGAGAAGAAGGACGGCGTCCTGACGGTCCGCATCGACCGCCCCGACCGCCGCAACTCGCTCACCATCGAGATGTACCACGGCATCAAGAAGGCCTGCGTGGTCGCCGAGCGCGACCCCGACATCGACCTCGTCGTCATCACGGGAACAGGCGACTACTTCTGCGTCGGCGGCGAGATGGGCGACAAGCACGAGGGTGGCGCCCAGATCGACCGCTTCACCGACGCGCTGGATCTCACGCCCTTCGTCCAGCTCGAGCGCTGCCCGAAGCTGGTGATGATGCGCATCAACGGCATGTGCCAGGGCGGCGGGCTCGTCATGACGCTGATGAGCGACCTGTCGATCGTCTCGGACAGGGCGAAGTTCCGCGTGCCCGAGCTGCTGCGCGGTGTCGCCGACTGCTACCTCGGCGCGCGCCTCGCGCCGCGCATCGGCGTCGCGCGCGCCAAGTACCTGCTCTACACCGCGCAGTACTTCTCGGCGCAGGACGCGCTCGACATGGGCCTGATCGCGCGCGTCGTGCCGCACGACCAGCTCGACGCCGCGGTCGCGGAGACCATCGAGCAGGTGCGCTTGACCGGACCGTCAGCGCGCCGCGCGCTGAAGCGCGACATCAACCGCCACCTGCCGCCGATCGACCTCGGCATGTTCCAGGACTCGCTGGTGGGCGAGGAGTGCAAGGAAGGCTTCCGCGCGTTCGTCGGCAAGCGTCCGCCGAGCTGGCCCAAGATCTGAGTGCGCGCGGTCTCACGAAGCTCGGGGACGGGCGCGTGACCGCTGCCGAGAGCCCAGGACGCGAAAGCGGATCAACAGGGCCGTCGCGAGGTGGATCGCTGCCACTCCCGCAAGCGTTGCGGCTCCCCGAGGACGACGCGCAGGAGGATGGAGGAGTCGATGTACGCGATCAACGACTGCCGCGCTCCTCGAGCAGGAGATCGAGAGAAGCCTTCTTCCAGTGTGCCGGTCGCGGACGGCGATCGCGTATGGTCGAGAATGAGCGCGTGGAAAGGACGATTCGGAGGTGCACGTTCCCGCCCGGGGCCGGCACGAGCCGTGCGATGGGCCGTTCGCGATCCCGCACCTCGATCTCGGCGCCGCGCTCGACGGCTCGCAGGTGCTCCGAGAGCCGGTTCTTGAGTTCCGCGATCTTCACGGTCTTCATGGCTCGATGTAGCCACATCGTCGCGGGCGTCGCCAGGTTTCAGGGCTGGGAAGTAGCGCGTGGAGCGGACTGCAGCGCCGCGGCGATCACCACCGGTGCGATGATCGCCGGCAGGTTGAGCCGCGGCGCGTAGGTGCGCAGCAGGCCGCCGAGAGCGAGGAACACGCGCCCGAGCAGCGCCGCATCGGTCGGCGGGTGGATGCCGAGGTTGGCGACGAAGTCTGCGTAGGCCTGCTCGGGCGTGATCTCCTCGTCGAAGCGTCCGCTCGCCACCTGACGTGCGAGCAGTGCCGCGATCTTCGCCAGGCGCTCCTCCGAGGCCGCGTCGGCGGTCGTGAATCCGGCCTCGCGCAGCCAGTGCAGGATGCTCGGCGCGTGGCCCATCATCATCGCCGAGCCCAGGTTCACGAACGCGTTGCGGCGCTCGGCCGAGAACTCCTTGCAGCAGCCGAAGTCGATCAGCGCGAGCCCGCCGCCGGGCTCAACGATGAAGTTGCCCGGGTGCGGATCGGCCTGGAAGAAGCCGCAGCGCACGATCTGGTGGCAGTAGGCCTGCACCAGCCGCGTCAGGAGCTGCTCGATCGCCACGCTGTCGCGCTCCGCGCGGAGCCTGTTCAACACGTCGCCGAGGCGCTCGCCCGCGACGTATTCCATGGTCAGCACCTTTGCGCTCGACAGCTCCGGCAGCACCTCGGGAACGCGCACGCCCGGCACGGCTTCGCCGGCAAAGCTCGCGCGCATGCGCTGCGCGGACGCGGCCTCGGCGACGAAGTCGACCTCGCGTGCGATGTGCGACGCGAGCTCCTCGGCGAGCGGAGACTGCTTGCTGGGTGGGAACGCCTGGTCCATGAGCCACGCGCCGCGGGTCAATGCGGCGAGGTCGGCGCGCAGCAGGCGGCGCGCGCGGCGGTACTGCACCTTGATCACAACGTCCTCGCCGGAGACCAGCTGTGCGCGGTGTACCTGCGCGATCGACGCCGACGCGAGCGGTCGCTCGTCGATCCACGTGAACGCCGTCAGGCGCTCGCCCAGCTCCTGATCGAGGGTCGCCGCGATCTCGGCGTACGGCCGCGGCGGGACGCGGTCCTGCAGCGGTGACAGCGCGCGCGTGTAGGCCTCGGGCAGGATGTCGGCGCGCGTCGACAGGAGCTGTGCGACCTTGAGCAGCGCACCGTGCAGCGCGACCACCGTCGAGCGGACGTCGTCGGCGCCGCGCGCGTGGATCAGCTCGAGCAGCGCGCGGTTGGCCGAGTCCGGCAGCACCGGCGCCACGAACGCCTGCGCGCGATAGCTCGCGACCAGGCGCAGCATCAGCGCATGGATGCGCATCGCCCGCTCGGTCTCGAAGGCGAGCCCACGCGCGGCGCGGAACCAGTCCTGGAGGGGGAGGGCGGGCAGATCGGCCGGCGCGAAGCCGAGCCACGACAGCGGGGTGAAGGCGCTGATCATCGCTCCCGTGTACCAGCCGGTGCCCAGCCGCGACAGACACGTCATTGGCACGCCCCACCCTCCGACCGGTACGTTCGATCCGTGACGCCGCGTGTGATCCTCCACGCCGACATGGACGCGTTCTATGCGGCGATCGAGCAGCGCGACCGCCCCGAGCTGCGCGGCCTGCCGCTGGTCGTCGGCGGACGCCCGCCTCGCGGCGTGGTCGCGGCCGCATCGTACGAGGCACGCCGCTTCGGCATCCACTCCGCGATGCCGTCGGTCGAGGCGCTGCGCCGCTGCCCGGACGTCGTCTTCCTGCCCGGCGACATGGCGAAGTACGGTCGCGAGTCGCGGGCCATCTTCGAGATCTTCCATCGCTACTCGCCCGACGTCGAGCCGCTGTCGCTCGACGAGGCGTTCATCGACGTCGGCGCCTGCCTGCGCGCGCTCGCGGCCGAGCCGCTCGACATCGGACGCCGCTTGAAGGACGAGGTGCTGCGCGAGACCGGGCTGCGCGTCTCGGTCGGCATCGGGCCGGTGAAGATGGTCGCCAAGATCGCGAGCGATCTCGCCAAGCCCGACGGACTGCTCGAGGTGCCCGACGGCGGCGTGCGCGATTTTCTGGCGCCGCTGCCGATCACGCGGCTGTGGGGCGTCGGTGCGGTCACCGAGCGCGCGCTCGACAGGATCGGTCTGCACACGATCGGCGAGCTGGCCGCTCTCGACGTGTGCGAGCTCGCCCGCCTCGCTGCGCGAGCGGGCAGCGGCTGTACGCCGGCGTCGCTCGAGCGCCTGTGGCATCTCGCCCGCGGCGAGGACGCGCGCGCCGTCGAGCCCGATCGCGACGCCCGCTCCTACGGCGAAGAGAACACGTTCCCGGAGGACGTCCACGACCTGCGCACGCTCGGCGACACGATCGGCCAGCATGCCGAGGCGGTCGCGCGGCGCCTGCGCCACGACGGTGTTGCCGGCACCGTGGTGCGGCTCAAGGTGAAGTCGACCGAGCGTCTCGCGACGCCGGGCAAGTTCCGGCAGTACAGCCGCCAGGAGTCCCTGCCGAGGCCGACCGACGACGGCGCGCTGATCGCCCGCGTCGCGCGCTCGCTGCTCGCACGGGGCGACCTGCCGCTGCCGGTCAGGTTGATCGGCGTCGCGGTTGCAGGGATTCGTCCCGCCGCGGCGTCCATTGGCGAGCAGATGTCGATCTTTGCTCCGCCACCACGCAACCGTGACCTGAACCGGGCCCTCGATGCGATCACCGACCGCTTCGGCGTCGGCGCGGTGCGCCGCGGCGCCGGCGGCGCCGAGAAGGCTTCGCCGACGCTCGGCGTGAAGCGGGGCGAGTGAGCGTCATGGGTAGCGCGCTCTCGCTGGTGATCCCTGCCTACAACGAGTCGGCACGGCTGTCGGCGACCCTGGCGACGGTCTGCGCGGCACTGCCGCGTCTTGCGCAGGAGGTCGAGATCATCGTGGTCGACGACGGCAGCAGCGACGACACCGCGGCCCTGGTCGAGCACACCGAGTCGGTCGTACCGCTGCGCGTGCTGCGGCTCGGTCGCAACCGCGGCAAGGGCGTCGCGGTCACCGCCGGGGTCGCGGCCGCTCGCCACCCGATCGTCGCCTTCACCGACGCCGACTCGCCCTACGATCTGGAGTCGCTGCGCCCGATGCTGGCGGCGCTCGAGAGCGGCCGCTGCGACGTCGCGATCGGTGCGCGCGACCTGCCGGAGTCGCAGATCAACCGCGGCTACGGCGTCATGCGCTACCTCTCCGGGCAGACCTTCTCGCTGCTCACCTGGCTGGCGATCGGGCTACCGTTCCGCGACTCGCAGTGCGGCCTGAAGGTGTTCCGCGCCGATGCGGCGCGCCGGCTGTTCGCGATGCGCACCGTCGACGGCTTCGGCTTCGACTTCGAGCTGCTCGCGACGGCACTCGCGAACGGGCTGGTGGTCGAGCGCTTCCCGGTCCGCCTCACGCACGACGACGACTCGCGCATCGACCTGGTACGCGACTCGCTGCGCATGACGCGTGATCTCGTCCACGTGCGGCGTAACCTCAAGCGCGGCGCCTACCGCTTCCCGGGCGTCGCGGCCGACGTCAAGCCATGTCCGCTGTGTGGCGCGGACGAGTTCGAGCCACGGGTCGCACAAGCTGGGTTCCGCATGGTCGAGTGCGCGTCGTGCGGCCTCTGGTACCTGAACCCGATGCCGACGCGCGCGGCACTCGAGGCGCTGTATGGCTGCACGTACTACGAGAGCGCCGACGCCTGCGGTGGCGGCTACGCCGACTACGCGGCGATGGCGGAGGATCATCGCGACACCTTCCGGCGGCGTCTCGAGCTGGTCGCCGGGCACGTCGGGCACGGGCGCCTGCTCGACGTCGGCGCCGGCTACGGCTACCTCGCCGACGCCGCGGCCGGAACCTTCGCCGAGCGCTGGGTGGTCGAGATGAGCGCCGCCGCCGCGCGCCGAGTTTCGTCCGCACACAAGGTCGTGGTCGGCGACATCGAGTCGGTCGAGCTGCCGCAGCGGTACTTCGACGTCGTCAGCCTGCAGGACTGCCTCGAGCACCTGCCCGAGCCGCGTGCGGCGCTCGGCAAGATCCGCGGCCTGTTGCGGCCGGGCGGCGCGCTGTTCGCGGTGACGCCGAACGTGCAGAGCTGGGTGTCGCGCGTGCAGCGTGACAACTGGGTGTCGCTCAAGTTCCCCGAGCACGTCGTGCTGTACTCGCGCGAGACCTTGCGCCGTACGCTCGAGGGCAACGGCTTCGCGGTCGAGAGCATGACGCCGGCAGGACAGTACGCGCGGCTCGACTTTCTCGCCGAGCGGATTGCGAAGGGACACCCCCGGCTCGCGCGCACGCTGGCGCGTGTCGCGCGCGGCGTGGGCGGGGCCGAGCGGCGGGTGTACGTGCCGTCGGGGTCCATAGCGGTGGTGGCGACGGCGCGTAGACAGAAGTAGCTATGCGGGGCTACTTTGACACGGTGAAGGCAGTTGCCGTGAAGGAACTCAAGAATCGCCTCAGCAGCTACCTGCGCGAGGTGATTGCTGGCGAGGTCGTGCTGGTGACGGATCGTGGTCGGGTGGTCGCCGAGCTTCGCCAGCCGAGCAGCGGGGTCCCCCTTTCCGCTCATGACCAAGTCCTCGAGCGCCTCCGTGCCGAAGGAGTCCTGGTCGTCGGGTTGCCGCAGGATTCCTGGGCCTATCGTCGCTCACCGCTGCCGCGCGCCGTCGAGAGCGGCGATCTGCTCGATGCGGAACGTGGAGATCGGTGACCGTCTATGCGGAGACGAGCGCGGTGCTGCGCTGGCTATTCGGTGAAAGCGGCGGTGAGGAGTTGCGCGTCGTGCTGGCCGGTGCCCGCAAGGTGGTCACCGCACGGTTGACGCTGATCGAGACTCGCCGGGCCGAGCGCGAGGGACGCATCACGGCTGCCCAGGCCGCCGACCTGCTCTCGGTCTTCGAAGACTAGAGCAGGCTGAGCTGATCGCCATGCCGCGGCGGGCGACGGAATGCCGCGGTCTGCAGCGGCGGCAGTGGCGCCGCGAGCCCGTGCCGGCGCGCGCTCGCCTCGAACAGCAGCGCGATCTGCTTCGCGTACTCGCCGTCGCCGCGCATGCGCTTGCCGAAGGTCGAGTCGTTGAGGCGGCCGGCGCGCGTCTCGCGGATGCGGTTGAGCACCTTGTCGCGCTTCTCGGGGTAGTGGCGCGCGAGCCAGTGCGTGAACAGCTCGTCGAGCGGCGACGCGAGACGGAGCAGCACCCAGCTCGCGCTGCTCGCGCCGGCGCGTGCGGCAGCTTCGAGAATGCGTGGGATCTCGGCGTCGTTGAGCCCGGGAATGACCGGCGCGACCATGACCGCCACCGGTACGCCCGCAGCCGCGAGCCGCGTGAGCGCGGTGAGGCGGCGCTCCGGCGTCGCCGCGCGCGGCTCCATGCGGCGTGCGAGCTCGGGATCGAGCGTGGTGATGGACAGCCGGACGTGTGCGGCGCCGTGTTGCGCCAGCTCGCCGAGCACGTCGGCGTCGCGCGCGACCAGCGCCGACTTGGTGATCACACCGACCGGATTGCGGAAGTCGCGCAGCACCTCGAGGCAGCGGCGCGTGATCTTCAACCGCCGCTCGACCGGCTGGTAGCAGTCGGTGTTGCCCGACAGCGCGATCACCTCGGGCTGCCAGCGCGGCGCCGCGAGGTGGCGGCGCAGCAGCTCGGGCGCGTCGTCCTTCACCAGCAGGCGGGTCTCGAAGTCGAGCCCGGCGTTCCAGCCGAGGTACTCGTGACTCGGGCGGGCGTAACAGTTGTGCGTCGCGAGCCCGGCGGCGAAGAAGGTTCGCGTCGAGGTCTGGATGTCGACCACGTCGCGCAGCGGACCGGCTTCGACCGCGTCGATCGGCTCCGGATCGAGATTCATCTCGCGGTCGAAGAGCGCACGCAGCTTGCGCCGGATCGCCGGGCGGCAGACGGCGAAGAAGCGCATTCGCTCGATCAGCTTGCCGACGAGCCGGATCGTGCTTGCGCGCCCGGGCCGTGGCTCGAGCCGGAAGTCGAAGCCGAGCGAGCGCGCGTAGCGCGCGACGCGGTCGAGCACCGAGAGGTCGACCTGCGAGATGCGCAAGGAGGAGTCGCTGTTCGAGCCTTCGGCATCGAAGAAGCCGGCGAGGAATCCGCGACGGTAGCCGCGCGACTCCGGTTCTGCCGTCAGCAAGCGCTGCACGATGCCGAGCCTCGGCAGCGAGCGGATCTCCACCTTGTGCAGCGCTTGCCGGTTCTCGCGCGCAGCGGCGAACGGTCGGATCGTCGCCTCGAGGCCGAACGGACGGAGGTAGTCGACGAGCCGCTGCAGGGGCTCTTCATCGACGAGCGCGACCCGCCAGTACGCCGCCGGGTAGCCCAGGCGATTGCTGCGCCAGCCTGGCTGGTAGCGGAAGGTGCCATCACCCAAGGAGAGACCGGCGACGTATCCCACACGGTAGTCCTCGTCGACTGCCTCCGTCGTCGTGACTGGCATGTGGCGGAGCTGACGACCGGGCAGCAGGTCGGCCGTTCGCGACCAGCGTAAGTCGCGGGCTTGGAGCCAGAGATGCTCGGCGGTCGTCGTGACCTCGGTGTGCCGCGTCGCGAGCCGCACGGTCGGGCGCTTCGACCAGATCACGTTCTCGACGACGGCGGTGCGGATCTTCCGGGTCTTGCCCGGCAGCGGATGCTCGTCGAAGCCTGCCAGCACGTCGCCGACGCGCACCTCGCCGATCGGCCGCCAGCTCATGTCGGCGTGCAGGATCGGCGTGTCGGGAGCCAGGCAGTACACGCATCCGTGCTCGCAGCCGCGGTACGGGTTCACGCTGTAGCGGAAGCCGACGTCGGGGCTCGAGTTCTCCGCGAGCACGCTGCGCGAGGCGTCGCGGTAGAGACGGGTCGGCGGGGGAGGCGGGCCGTCGTCGTCGGGATCGGGCTCGAGATCCGGGTCGGGCTCGAAGCGCAGCTCCTCGAAGCGATTGGCTGGACTTTGATCCGTTCCGCGGCCGGGTAGGTCGAACGTAGCCATGTTCGCTTTATCTTCGCCACCGTGTCGGCGCCAATGCAAGGGGTTTCTGCGGCGCGGGCGGGATCAAGGCGCGAGGCAAGCCGGTCGATGTACGGGACGCGATCGGTTAACTTCGGCGCCGAGGACGGAAACGGATGCCCAGCTTGAAGAGACAGGCGCTGCACGCGACCCGCCAGGGTCTGAGCCGCGTGACCAGCAAGATCGACAGCCTGCTGACGGGCGACGGTGGCCCGCGGCGGCCGTACGTCGCGCGGCTCGAGGAAGCCTACGCCCGCGGCTGGACCGGTTGCCCATGTGTGTTCGTGCTCTCGACCGGACGCGTCGGCAGCCAGACGCTGACCGCGCTGCTCGCGCTGTCGCCGGCCGTGGTCGCCGAGCACGAGCCGTTTCCCCGTCTGGTGAAGGCCTCGTTCGACGCCTACTTCGAGGGCGGCGATCTGGCGGCGAGCGAGAAGTGGCGCGACGTGGTCTACGCGTCGCGCGACGATCTGGTCTGCGAGGCCAACCGGCGTGGCAAGATCTACGTCGAGACCAACAATCGCCTCACCTACCTGGCCCCGATCCTCGCGCGCTGCTTCCCGGACAGCAAGTTCATCCACCTGCACCGCCACCCCTACGAGGTGGTGCGCTCGGCGATGCGCCGCGGCTACTACGAAGGACACAACTGGGATTTCGCGCGCGTCCGGCCGCGTCCGGCGGAGCCGCTCGCCGCCCAGTGGGCGGCACTGCCGCGGCTCGAGAAGTGCGGCTGGTTCTGGGCACGCATCAACGACGAGGCGAGTGCCTTCATGGCGACCCTGCCCGCCGAGCGCGCGCTCGATCTACGCGCCGACCTGCTGTTCGGCGGCGACGAGGCGACGATGCGCCGCATCTTCAGCTTCGCCGGTGTCGACTTCCCGGCGCGCGAGCTGGTCGAGGAGGTGCTCGGCCAGAAGCTCAACGCCGCCCAGCGCGGCAGCTTCCCCGGCGCCGGCGACTGGAGCGACACCGACCGTCAAGCAGTGTGGCGCCAGGTCGAGACCGTCGCGACGCGGCTGGGCTACGGCGGCTGAACGTCAAATCCAGCCCACCACTCTGTAGTAGGCAAGGCCAAGGTACTCGTGCAGCGCTTGTGCGACGACGCTCGCTCGGACGGGGTCTTCGCCGATGACGACCGGCACCGGCGCGGCACCCACGTGGAACCCGTGACGCTCGAAGCAGAGCTTCGCGCGCCGCATGTGCAGGGCACTGGTGACCAGCAGGATGCTCGAGGTCCCGACGCCGCCGAGCAGGCGCGCGACCTCGCCTGCATTCTCGGACGTGCGGCTGGATCGTCCCTCGACCAGGATCCGCCCGGGCGCGACGCCGAGGTCTTCGGCGAGCGCGCGCATCGCGGGGGCCGCACTCGGCCGGCCGCGCCGGCGCGGCCCGCCGCTGACGACCAGGATCTCTGCGCGCCCCGCGCGCAGCAGCTCGACCGCGAAGCGCACGCGCGCGACGGTGGTCGCGTTCAGGTGTCCGGTCGAGCGGATGCCGCCGCTCAGCGCGACCACGAAGCGGCGTGGCCGCAGATCCGGCACGAGAGCGAGCGGACGTGCGACGTGACGTGCCAGCGTGTCGATGCCGAGCCGCATCGCGGTCGCGCCGAGCGATTCGATGGCGCGCTCGAGCCGCCGCCGCAGGCGGACCTCGAGGCTGTGCGGCGAGGGCGCGTGGACGTCGTCCGCCTCGCGCGCAGACTGCTGGAATTCATCTCGCATCGCTCGCCTTGCTCTTCCCCTACGCCCGCCGCGATGTGTGGGCAACGTCCTCCCGTGTGGAGCGCAACGCACGTGCGCTGCGCAGCGCGCGGAACGCGTCTGGAATGGCTTCCGGGGCTTCACCCGGCTTGCCTTCCGTGCGCCCGCGACGGATCATACGACTCTTCGATGCAGACGGTCCCCGAGACGCATCCCGCGTGGCACGCGACCCCGCGTACGCGGGGCCAGAACCCCCATCTGCCACGGCACCATCCCCTCTCGGAGGCAGCATGACTCTCCCGCGCTACGACCAACCACCCGCCGTCGTGCTCGGCCTCGGCCAGAACGGTCTCGGCACGGTGCGCGCGCTCGGGCGGGTGGGCATCCCGGTGATCGGCATCGACAACGACCTCGATCAGCCGGGTGCGCAGACGCGCTTCTGCCACAAGGTCTACGCGAAGGACTTTGCGAAGGGTGGCGCGGGGCTGCTCGAGAGCCTGCTCGAGCTCGGCACGGCGCTCCAGCACATGGGGCAGAAGGGCGTGCTCATCCCGAGCGGCGACCTGAACGTCCAGCTCATCTCCGAGGAGCGCGAGCAGCTCGAGCCGTACTTCCACATGTCGCTGCCGTCGAAGGAGACCCTGCGCCTCTTCCTCGACAAGAAGTCGTTCTACAAGCTCGCCATGGAGCGCGGCTTCCCGCTGCCGCGTACCTGGTTCACCGACGGCGTGCACGACATCGACGCGATCGCGCGCGAGATCGCGTGTCCGTGCCTGATCAAGCCGTTCCAGCCCAACGCGACCTGGCGCGAGACCTTCGACACGCGGCTCTTCCTCGCCGACTCGCCGCAGATGCTGAAGGAGCTCTACGCGCTGATCTACCCGGTGCACCAGGATCTGATCATCCAGGAGTACATGCCCGGCGACGACAGCCAGGTGATGTGGGGCGTCACCTACCTCGACGCGCAGCAGAAGCCGCTCGCCGTCTGGACCGGACGCAAGCTGCGCATGTACCCGCGCGGCTTCGGCACCGCGACCCTCGCCGAGAGCATGCGCGAGCCCTGGATCGCGCAGAGCGTGGTCGAGATCCTGAGTGCGATCGGGCACCGTGGCTACGGCGTGATCGAGTACAAGAAGGACCGCCGCGACGGCAAGCTCAAAATCACCGAGGCGACCGGCGGCCGCACCTGGTTCCCGCACAGCCTGGTGACGCGCTCGGGCATCAACCTGCCGCTGATCTGGTACCGCGACGTGCTCGGCCTGCCGGTCGAGACCCAGACGCGCTTCGAGGAAGGGATCAAGTGGATCCACGAGGAGCGCGATCTGAAGACCGTGCAGCTCTACTTCATCCCCGAAGGACGGCTCACCACCTGGTCGTGGCTCAAGTCGTACCGCGGCAAGCGCACCTACGCGTACGCCGCGTGGGATGATCCGAAGCCGTTCCTGAACTCGGTCGGCCGCATCGTCGAGGCGGGCGTCAATCGCCTGAAGCGCCGCCTGAAGACCAAGGAGACCGAGCGCGCGCGGATCAAGAAGAACCGGCCGAAGCACATGCAGGAGCTGCTGCTCGCCGCCGATCCGACCGTGGGCCAGGGGCTCCGTCGCGTGACCGTGGACTGAGCATGGCCGCCCGGACGCGAAGCACCGCGCGCGCCCGTCCCGCTGCCGCGAAGTCCACCGCGAAGGCTGGCGCGAAAACGCGCGGGCAGGGCGAGGGCGCGCGCCTGCGCGAGGGGCCCGCGCCGGAGCTGATGCGCGCGTCGTTCGCGCTCGAGATCGCGGATGCGCCGATCCTGTACGCCGGGCTGAGCCTCGCCGATCTCGCGCACATCTCGATGCTGCGCGACACCGGCATCATCCCCAAGCGCGACGCAGCGAGGCTGCTCGAGCTGCTGCTCGAGCTGCACGAGCTGCCGCTCGCCGACTTCGCGCTCGATCCGGCACTCGAGGACGTCTACAGCAACCGCGAGGCGTGGCTGAAGAAGCGCGACGCCGGCGTCGCCGGATGGCTGGGTACCGGGCGACCGCGGCGCGAGCCCGCGACCATTGCCTACCGGATCGCGGTGCGCGACCGGCTGCTGCGTCTCGCGGCTGCCATCGTCGCCGCGGGCGAGGCGGTGGTCGCACAGGCGAAGAAGCACGTCGCCACGGTCACGCCCGACTACACCTATCTGCAGCCGGCGACGCCGACCAGCCTCGCGCACTACCTGCTGTCGTTCGTCTACCCGCTGCTGCGCGACCTCGAGCGCCTCGAAGCTGCGTTCATGCGCAGCAACCGGTGTCCGGGCGGGATCGGCAACATCAACGGCTCGCGGCTGCCGATCGACCGGGTGCAGCTCGCCGAGCTGCTCGGCTTCGACGGCGTAATCGTCAACACGCGCGACGCCATGTGGCAGGTCGATCAGCCGATCGAGCTGATGGCGCAAGTGACCATGCTGCTGCTCCATCTCGACCGCCTCGCCGAGGATCTGCAGATCTGGAACACCGCGGAATTCGGTCTGGTCGAGCTCGCGGACCGCCACGCGCGCATCAGCATGATCATGCCGCAGAAGAAAAACCCTTACTCGCTGGCCTTCGTTCGCGGTATGACGGGCAGCGTCGTCGGCCGCCTCGTCTCGATGACGAGCGTCGGGAAGACGCCTTCCGCACAGATGGACAACAGGATCTTCGCTCTCGGTGAGGTACCGCGAACGCTCGACAAGACGGCCGAGACCGTCGAGCTGATGGCGGGTGTGGTCGCGGGTCTCGAGTTCGACACCAAGCGGATGCGCGAGCGCGCCGGGCTCGGCTTCACGTGGGCGACCGATCTGGCCGAGATCATCATGCAGGAGGCGGACGTTCCCTACCGCAGCGCGCACCGTGTGGTCGGGCTCGCGATCCGCGAAACCATCGAGCGTGACCCTGGAGCACAGAGCATACCCGCCGACATTCTCGTTGCCGCAGGCCGCGAGGTGCTCGGACACGCGCTCGAGCTGCCGGCGCGCGCGCTGGCGGCGCTCGGTGACCCGGCGCAAGTGGTGGCCACGCGCAAGGGACTGGGCGGTGCTGCCGCAGGCCCCGTGCAGGACATGATCACCGATTGCGAGGATGGACTCGCCGCGTTCGCGAGCTGGCAACGCCGGACGGCGCAGCGTCTGGCCGCGTCCGAACGACGCCTGATCGCGTACGCACGGAAGAGGCGACCCGCAGCCCGCAAGGCTCGGCACTGAAGGACAAGCAGGAGACTCCCATGTTGGATCTGTTCAGCACTCCGCCGCGCAGCGGCAAGCCGCGTGACATCGGCGTCAGCCACATCATGGACAAGGGCCTCGGGCTGCGGCAGGTCGAGGACCTGCTGGCGACCTGCTCGGGCTACATCGACATCGTCAAGCTCGGCTGGGGAACCGGCTACGTCACGCAGAACGTCGCCGACAAGATCAAGGCCTATCGCGAGGCCGGGATCCCGGTCTGCTTCGGCGGCACGCTGCTCGAGGTGGCGATCCTGCAGGGCCGCTTCGACGCCTTCCGCGGCATGGTGCGGGATTTCGGCGTGTCCCACGTCGAGATCTCGAACGGCGTCATCGACCTCACGATGAAGGAGAAGGCCAAGTACATCCGCGAGCTCGCCAAGGAGTTCACGGTGCTCTCCGAGGTCGGCAGCAAGGACTCCGAGAAGATCATCCCGCCGTACCGCTGGGTGGAGCTGATCCAGTCGGACCTCGACGCCGGCGCATGGAAGGTCATCTGCGAGGCGCGCGAGAGCGGTACGGTCGGACTCTACTTCGGCTCGGGCGAGGTGCGCGCCGGTCTGATCGACGAGATCGTCGCCAAGATCGACCCGGCCGATCTCATCTTCGAGGCGCCGCAGCGCGCGCAGCAGTGCTACATGGTGCGCAAGCTCGGCAGCGAGGTGAACCTCGGCAACATCGCGACCACCGACGTGATCGGTCTCGAGACGCTGCGCCTGGGACTGCGCGCCGACACCATGTCGCAGTTCCACGAGGTCGAGAAGTGGAACCGCAAGCGCGACGTCGAGCTCGAGGCCGAGCTACCGCATCCGGAACGCCGCTCGCGGGTGGGCGCGGGCGCGACGGCGGCGACGCCGCCGAAGCCGCGCCGGCATCTGAGCAAGATCGGCTGAACGGGCTGGCTCAGCGGCCGCGGGCGGATGCAGCACCACTCTGGACCATGTCGCACACAGGATATCCCGACGCGCTGCGCGTGGGGGCGGTGATGGAGCGACTCGGTGACGCGATCGCGACCGACCGTCACGAATTCTGGGCTGACGACGTCAGCCTGCTCGACTCCGGCGTTGCCGACCGCAGCCGCATCCATGGCCCGCGCCAGGTGACCGATCTCGATCTCCTCGCCCGCGCCGAAGCGCTCGAGCCCCTCTAGAAACGCTGCCGCGCGATCTTCGGGATCGACGAGCAGCACCGCGCGTGCTCGCCCTGCGCCGCCGACTTCGACGAGACGGATCTTGCGGATCTCGAAGCCGTCGCCGGTGCAGGTGAAGTCGTGCAGCACGATGCGATCGCCCAGGCTGCGAGGAACTGCAGAGAGGTGAGCCACGTGTCGACGTCGCCGCGCTCGAGCGCCTTTCGGCCGCGATCCTCGTAGACGGAGTCCGCACCGACCAGCGCGCGGAGGCCCTGCCAGTCCTGTGCGGCGAGGCGCTCCACGTGGAGCTCGCTCGCTCGCGCGGCGGTGCTGTGCGGCAAGCGCAGGGCGTAGCGGAGGACCGCGACATGGATGCCCTCGAACTCGCCGCCCACGGCGTTCGTACCGGACATGCGCGCGAAGACGAAGCGGTCGAGGACGACGGCGCGCACGCGGTCGAGGTCGTGTGCGTTCATCGCGCGCTGCAGCTCGACCGCCGCCGCGTGCGTGTCGGGCTGAGACGCGATGCCCCGATCTGTCGAACGTGCCGCCGTCGCGGTTCGTTCCGAACGAGCGCAGCAGCATCACGTGGCCGTGACGGTTCCAGGCGAGCGTCCGCATCTGCTCCGATCCCGCGTCCGGCGCCAGCTCGACCAGCGCCTGCAGCGACTCGACCCAGCCGTCGCGCGACAGCGAGCCGAACAGGCTGAAGCTGCGGCAATCATGGATCGTCGCGGCGGGCGCCATCGACGCGCGGACCGCCTCCCAGTCCGGCCGTCGCAATGCCCAACCGACAGCGAAGCTCGGCTCCTGGCCCCCGACCGGTGTCGCCTCGCCGGCGATGAAGCGCTGCTGCGGCCGACGGCGACGCGGCCGTGTGGTGCGACCGCGGCCTGATAGAGATCGTCCATCCGGAAGTCGGCCCTCAGCTCGTAGAGCGCGGCTACCGACGCGAGCCATGCATCGGCGCCCGCGACGTGACCGATCCCCGGACGCCGGTGATCGTCGACCAGGAAGTCGGCCGGCAGTGCCGCTTGCAGGCGGCCCAGATCGTGGGCGTTCAGCGCACGCGCGACCTCGATCGCCGCGGGCGGTGTCGCGTCGGCGCCGCTCGCGACCCAGCGCTCGAAGAGCTCCGCCTGCGCCAGCGCGCGCTGGTCGCCGTCGAAGATCACCAGCGTGCGCAGCCTGCCCGCGGCGTCGACCTCGGTGAGGCGGAGGTTGTCGATCTCGAAGCGCGTTCCGCCCGGACCCTCGTTCCAGGCCGCGTGATGCAGCGCGAGCCGGTCTCGGTCACGAGGAACTTCAGGGCGCGCAGCCACTCCTCCACGCCGCCGCACACCAGCGAGCGCCTGCTCCGGTCGTCGAAGCGGAAGTCGTCGGTGACCAGCGCCCGCAGCGCATCGAGCTCGCCGGCCGCGATCAGCCGCGCGACCCGATGTAGCGTGGGGATGGCCGCGTTCGGTGGGATGCGCAGCGGGTCGAGCCGGGGCGTCGCGTCCGCGGTCAGCTCCGCGAAGCGCGCGCGCGCCTGGTCGAGCTGCTCGACGTCGTAGATGTCGGCGCGCACCATCTGGTCGCGCGCGTCGGTCTCGATGACCGCGAGCAGCGGGATCTCGTAGCGACCGCCCTCGCGCGAGCCGATCCACGTGCCGGGTGCGCGCGCGTCATGCGGCCCTGCGCGTGCAGGATCAGCATGAGGTAGTCGCTCTCGAAGGGGCCCGCACCCGCGAGGTCGCCGGTGCGGTGGATGGTGTAGAGCGCGTCGTTGCACCTGAGCAAGATCGGCTGAAGGGGCCGGCTCAGCGGGGGCTGACCACCTCGAGCCGCGGAAAGTAGCGTCGCAGGTAGCCGCGATCGATGGCGGCGATCCGGTCCGCCTGCTGCAGCGCGTGGGCGCCGATCAGGAAGTCGGGAACGAGATGGTCCCGCGGACCGCCGGAGCGCCGGTAGTCCCGAAAGATGCGTCCCGCGAGCTGTGCCGACTCGAGCGAGGTCGGGCTGAAGTCGAGTCCGAGCCCGACGAACGTGCGCTCGAACTTGACGCGGTCCATCAACACGGCGAAGAACTCCGCCGCCACGACGTCGCAGGCCACCAGGTCGCCGTCCTCCCGCGCTCGCGCGAGGAGAGCAGTCCACTCTTCCGCAGCCGGCTCCGCCTTGGCGATGGCGATGAGCACGGACGTGTCGACCGCGGTGGTCAGCGCCGGCGCTTCTTCGGTGGCAGGTCCACCGGGCCACGCAGCTCGTCCATCAGCTCGCCCCCGGTCTTGCCAGCGAGCTCCGTCTTGGCGATGCCGATGACGCTTCGCATACGCGCGATATCCACGGACTTCGTCGCCTTGAGGTGATCGGCCCGCTCGTCGAACTCGAGCACGGTACCGCGGCGGAGATCGAGCTTGCGGCGAATCGCCAGCGGAATCGTGATCTGCCCCTTGCTCGTCACGGTGGCCTTCATTCGCCCAAAGTAAGGAGACCGGTAAGGAAGGTCAACTCGACCTCCTCGAGCGTTCGAGATCTGGCGGTCGATCGCGCACTCGAAGTGTCGCGCCCGCCCCCGTGCCGCGGAACGGAGGCACGGAAGGTCCACAGGTGGATGGGCGTCGCCATTCAGCTGGCAGCCGCGGAACGCCAGCTGCTAGGCTGCGAGCCATGTCGCTCCTCGACCGCGCCACGATCACCGCGGCCTTGACGGCACTGAACGATCGGCTCGCCGCCGCGCGAGGTCGCGCAGGAGCTCGGTCTCCCCGAGGATTGGCTGAACGACGCGGCCAAGGGGTTCGTGCCGGTGAACGCCGGCTACGAGACCTGGGCGAGCCTCTCCAACCTGACGATCTCGACGGTCGATGCCCGGACGCTGCTTGCCATGAAGGCGGCCGCTGCCCGCACAGTCGAGGATGCCAACGACATCGAGGGGCTCGTGGCCGCGGTGGTGAGCGCGCTGTGCCGCGAGACCGGCGTCGAAGCTCCGCAGTGGGTCGGCGAGACGGCGAGCCCCCGGAACGTGTTCGTTCCGGACAGCTATCTGGCGCGCGCTTGAGCGCGTCGCGGCGGGGTGCGCCGCGTGGATGGACCAGTCTATCCCGTCGAGGGTCGGCTCGTACCAGGCAAGGAATCGAGCTCCCACGCCAATCGCTCGGCGGGATCGAGGGCTCCCACGGCGTGGTACATCGCCTCGGCCTCGCGCAGGCGCCGCAGCAGCGCGTTGCCGCCGCTCCTCTCGACGAGCGCGCGCGCCTCGGCAAGCACAGGCGCGACCTGGGCTTCTGGCTCGCCCGCACGGATGAGGGCGTCGGCGAGTACGGTGCGCGCGAGGGCGCCCTGGAGTTCGGCGCCGAGCTGCTCGGCCAGGTCCATTGAACCCTTGACGTCGGCGAACAGCACGCTGACCTGCTTGCGCTCGCCTTCGAGGGCTGCGCGCGACGTCAGGATCTTGTCGGCGAGGTGCTTCGGCGTGTACGCGCGGGGGTTGCGGCCAGCTCCTCCAGCAGCCCTTCGGGACGGGCCACGTAGCGACGGTGCACGCCGGGGTCGGCGAGGTTGAGCACGAGATCGGGCTTCATCGAGCCCAGCAGCGTGGACTTTCCGACCTGGCGCGGGCCCAGCAGGAGCACGCTACGGGAGGTGGCCCGGGCACTGGCGTGGTCCCGTTCCGTCGTCTTCACGCATGCCGATCGGTGATCCCCAGCTCCCGCCCGAGCCGAGCGGCGTGGCCGGTGGCGCCGATCGTGCGGTACAGGTCGAGGGCTTCGCGCAGCAGGCGATCGGCCGCCGGTGCGTCCCCGAGCGCGCTGACCAGGCGCCCGCGCAGCTCGAGGATTCGCGGCGACAAGGAGCGGCCTGCGATCGCCTCGACCAGCTGCTCGGCGCGTGCGAGGGCGGACTCGGTCTCGGCGCGGGGCACGACGCCATCCGTCGCGAGCAGGGCCGCGGCCAGGGCGAGCTGCGCCTGCGCTTCGTAGTAGTAGCAGCCGCCGGCGTACGCCAACTCGATGCCCTCGCGCGCCGTGGCCACGGCCTCGGTCCGTTCGCCTAGCGCCAGGTGCGCCTCCGCGAGGAGGGCCAGCACCTCGGGAAGCATTGCGACCTGCGTGCGGCGATCACGAACGATCGCGGCACTCTTGCGCAGCGCGTCGCGGGCAGCCGCGGGCTGTCCTTCGAGCAGATACGCGAACCCGAGGACAGCGTAAGCCAGCATCCGGGACGACTCGTTGTCGAGCTTCTCCGCGATCTCGAGGCTACGACGGCCGTGTTCCAGCGTAGACTCGGGGTCTCCGCACGCGTAGGCCACCTCCGCCCGGGCCACTTGCACCCAGGTGAATACCTCGAGCTCTCGCGATTCCTCCGCGACGTGCTCCGCCTCTTGGACCAGGTTCCACGCCTCCGTGAGGCGCCCGAGAAACATGTTGGCCCGCGCGCGGGCGAAGATCATGCCCGCGCGCGGACTATAGCCCATGATCTCCCTGCCGAGCGCACTGTCCGATCCGACCTCCTCCAGAACCCGCGCCGACCACGTGAGCACCGCCTCGCCATCGCCGACGTAGAAGTGCCCAAAAGCCGGAAACGTCCCGATCGCCGCGCGCAGGGCCGGATCGCCGGATTCCTGCGCGAGGCGGGCGGCCTCCTCGCCATAGCGAACGTAGTCGAGCGCAGAGCCCGCGACGCTCATCCGCATGAGGCCGTAACGACCCACCAGCAGGGCCGTCGCGGCCCGATCCCCGAGGCCCTCGGTGAGGGCGCGGCCTTCCGCGAACACGGCCGCAGCCTCTTCTTCGCTTCCACCCATCCGCCAGCCGAGAGAGAGGAGCTGGTTGCATGCCTGCAGCGTCAGCTCGGTCCGCTCGCGCTCGTCCTCCACCCCGCGCGCGAGCTCGCGCACCCGGCGCCAGTGTCGCAGCCCTTCGCGCGGGTCGGAGAGGCCGGCCCACTCGGCGGCGCGCCGGTACCAGCGTGCCGCGCGGCCCCGGTCCTCGGCTTCGGCCCAGTGCTGCGCGATCTCGGCGGCGCGCTCGTCGAGGTTGCCGCCCGCCGCTTCGAGCGCCTGCGCCACCGCGGCGTGCACACGCGCCCGCCGCTCGCGCAACTGCGAGCGCGCAGCCACCTCCTGCGTCAGCGGGTGCTTGAAGGAGTACTCGACGTCTGGATAGAGCGCCGCCTCGAAGAGGAACTCCGACGCGATCAGCGTGGACAGCGCCTGTCCCAGTGCCGTCTCGTCGACCGCGGTGAAGCTGCCGAGGACGCGCCGCAGGAGCGCCTCGCCGAACGTCTTGCCGATCACCGCGGCGGTCTGCAGCACCTGCTTCTCCCGCTCCGCCAGTCGATCGATGCGCGCCGCCAGCACGGCCTGCACGGTGGGCGGCACCTGCAGGGCGTCGACCGGCGTGGTCAGCCGGTAGGCGCCACGCGCGCCAATCAGGTGTCCGCTCTCGATCAGGGTCTGCGCGACCTCCTCGATGAAGAACGGATTCCCCTTGGTGCGGGCGTGGATCATCTCGGGCAGGGTCGCCACGCTCGAATCGTCGCCGAGCTCGTCGCGCAGGAGCTGGCGGATGGCGTCGGGCGCGAGCGGCTGCAGCGGAAGGTGCTGGTAGTACGAGCGCTGCATCCATCGCGCCTGGTACTCGGGGCGGAAGTTGAGCAGCCAGAGATCGCGCGTCGCGGGCACGCTCTCGACGAAGGTCTCGAGGAATGCGTCGCTGGCGCCGTCGAACCAGTGCAGGTCCTCGAGCAGGATCACCCGCGTCCCACCGCTGTACGTCGGGTCGTGGAGAATGCGCTTGACGACGCCCTGGATGCGCTTCTGACGCTGCTCGGGATCGAGCGCCGGCGACGGGTTCGCCGGATCGGGCACGCCGAACACGTCGAAGAGCACGGGCAGCACCGCGCGGAAGCTGTCGTCCATCAGCAAGAGGCGTCCGGCGATCTTCGCGCGCGTGGCTTCGGGCGTGTCGTCGTCGGTGATGCCGTAGAAGGCGCGCCAAAGCTCGAGCATGGGCAGCATCGGGATCGACTTGCCGTGCGCGACGCCGTGGCCGGCGAGGATCGGAATGCCCTGGGCACGGCAGCCGTCGAGGAACTCGGCGCACAGACGCGACTTGCCGGTGCCGGCCTCGGCCACGACACCCACCACCTGGCCGCTGCCGGCTCGCGCGCGCTCGAGTGCGGCGGCGAGGACGGCCATGTCGCGGTCGCGGCCGACGAAGGTGGAGAGCCCGCGCGAGCGCGAGCGGTCGAGTCGGGTACGGAACGCGCCGACGCCGTCGAGGTCGAACAGCCCCACCGGCGTCGCCGCCCCCTTCACCTGCGTGCGGCCGAGGTCCTGTAGCGTGAAGTAGCCTTCGACGAGCCGTGCCGTGTGCTCCGACACGCAGATGTGCCCCGACTCGGCGAGCGCCTCCATGCGTTGCGCGAGTCCGACCGTGTGCCCCTGCGCCGTGAACTCCATGCGCAGGTCGTCGCCGATCCGGCCCACCACCACCTCGCCCGAGTTGAGTCCGATGCGGACCGCGAACGGCACCCCGTGCTGCGCCCGGACCTCGTTCGCGTAGGTTCGCGCGGCGTCACGCAGGTGGAGCGCCGCATGACACGCCCGCTGCGCGTGATCCTCGTGCGCGATCGGCGCGCCGAACAGCGCCATGATGCCGTCGCCGGTGAACTTGTCGACGAAGCCTTCGAAGCGCTCGACGCCGTCGGCGAGGATGGTGAAGAAGCGCTGCATGATGCGCGACCACTCCTCGGGGTCGAGCTGCTCGGCCAGTTCCATCGAGCCCTTCACGTCGGCGAAGAGCACGGTCACCTGCTTGCGCTCGCCTTCGATCGCAGGCTTCGCCTGGCGGATCTTCTCGGCGAGCGCGCTGGTGCGCCGGTCGGGCGTGGCCGGTGCCGGGGCCGGCGCAGTAGCGACCTTGGCGCCGCACTCGAGGCAGAACTTTGCCTCCGGCGGCAGCTCGGTGCCGCAGCCCGCGCACCGTGCGGCGAGCGGTACGCCGCACTCCAGGCAAAATTTCGCCCGCGCGGGGTTGTCGGCCTGGCAGACCGCGCATGTCGGCATGGTCAGCCGATCGTCGGGACGAGCCTGGCATCGATGATGCGCCGCATGGGACCACACTGATAGGTCACCTGGAGGGGGTCAAGCCGATTGCCTGGCACGCCCGGCGCCCGCTATTGAACCAGTCTCGCAATGGCCGATGAAGTCACCACCCGCAAGCTGGCAACCATCGTGGCGCTCGACGTCGCCGGCTACTCTGCGCGTACCGAGGCCGACGAGGCGCGCACGGCAGCCGAGGTGGCGGCACTGCGCCCGGTGATCGAAGCGATCGCCGCGCGACACGGAGCCTCTCTGCGGTGGCTCAGCTTGTTCCGCGATCGCAGCTTTCAGGCCATCTTCGACGAGGGGTTGGCGCTTGCTGCCGGGGACGCCGCCAGCACCTGACCGACGCCACCTGCAGGCTGGACACCACCGAGCCCCTCGATGGTGCTCATGCCTCGATCGACCTCGCGTAGGCGTCCCAGCCGGTGACGCCCATCTCGGCGAACAGGCGACGCGCCTCGGCCAGGTCGCGCGTCATGCCGTCGGCGTCGCCGCGCAGGCGGGCGAGGCCGGCGCGTTCGATAAGCACGAGGGGGAACCAAGCCTTCATGTCGGCGCGCTGAAACAAGTCGAACGCCTCGGCGACCTGGGCCTCGAGCTCGTGCTGGTGCTGCGGCCCGCCGATCATACGCAGCACGCGTGCGCGATGGATGACGCTGCCCCACTCGCCGCCGCCGCCGGCGCCGGTCGCCGCGATCCGCTGGCGCGCGCGCTCGAAGAAGCCATCGGCTTCCTCCCAGCGCAGCGCGAGGCAACTCGCGACGCCGCAGGCGGCCAACGCGTACACGATGCTGTGATCCGACCCGAAGCGCTCGGCCACCCGCAGCGCCTCGCTCGAGCATTGCCGGGCCCGCTCCGCATCACCCAGGACCCAGCAGGTCCAGATGCGGTCCGAGGCGGGCGACGAGACGTCCGAATGCGCCGCGGGCCAGCGCAAGAGCTGCGAGAATTTGTCCACGAACGGGAGCCCTTCGCGAAAGCGGCCCAGCCAGTTGTAGACGATGGCGCGGCTGGCAGTGGGTGCAGCGCATGCGCCGACATCTCTATCGGGACCGGGCTCGCAGCGGCAATCGCCCGACCCGGAGCGCGCGCGGTGTACGGGATCGCTCAGCGCGGGGGCTTCTTCTCCGCCAGGGGATACCGCAGCAGAAGCCCGGGGACCTTGACGAACGCGAGATCGTGCGTCCAGAGCTCCGCCGCGCCCTCGGTGAAGGCCGTGAGCGCGATCTGCAGGTCGAAGATCCGCGAGCCCGTGACAGCGAGGTCCGTCGCGAGCTGCAGCAGGCGGTCTTCGAATCCCGCCCCGGGGCTCCAGACCTGCATCCCGGCCGTGTCGCGCAGGGTGGTGAGGAAGGAGCGGGCGCTGTCCGGCGAGGAAGGTCCACCGACCGAGGCGGGGTGCGTCACCACGCTCCAGAACTCGGCAACGCTCTGCACGCTGATGCCCCAGCCGCGACCGTCGTCGCAGGCCTTCTGGATGGCGCGCTGTGCGGCGCGGTGCTCCGCCAGCCCGCGGCGGTGTGCGTATACGAGCAGGTTCGTGTCGATCGCGATCATCACTGGCGGCGGAGCCACTCGTGCATCTGCGCGCGGTCCTGGAGGTCGAGCCCGGGGGGTAGCCCTCCAGCGGCCGTCACCCAGCGGATCGGCCGGGTGCGCGCCGCGCGCCTCGTGACCGGGGCCCTGCGCTGGTCGAGCTGCGCGCGCAGGCCGTCGGTGACCAGGGCGCGCAGCGGCCGCCGGAGCTCGGCTGCGCGCTTCTTCGCCCGCACCAGAAGCTCGTCCGGAATGTCGAAGGTCGTCTTCATACGGAAAGCCGTATACCCGTAAATACTGGTCGGTGAAAGCGTGCCCGGATGCCGCCGGCAGCTCCGGCGAGATGGTCCTGGACCGGAAGCCCTTCGACACGTGATCAACGTGCCAGATCCTCGAGCAGCGCCTTCGCTTCGACGCGGTCGCGGGTGCCTGCGCCTTCGGTGAACCAGGCGTAGACCGGGAGAGCAGGGCGCGCGCCGCGTCGTGCTTGCCTTGCCGCTGCCAGAGCCGCGCCAGGCTGGTCGCGGCGCGTAGCTCGAACGCGGCGGCGCTGATCGCGTGCGACGAGCAGCCGTCGTTGCTCCCCTTCGTCACGCTCGATCACCGCCTCGCCGCCGCGGCTCGGCGCGAGGGCTTCCGCGTCTCGCCCTCCACCTGAGCGGGGACCGTTCAGGGCGACCGCCTTGGGCTCGGCCTCCGCATACAGCTCCGCAAAGCGCGCGAGCGCGTGCTCGGCGTCGCCTGAGTCGAAGACCTCGACCCTCAGGACAGCCAGGCCGAGAACACGATGCCGAACGCCTTGCGCGCGGCGACCTTGTCCGTCGTCGAGATCCTGCCGATGACCCTGTCGACGAGATCCTCGTCGACGGTCGCGACCTTTGCGAGCCGCAAGAGGCTCGGATGAAGGAGTCCGGCGGACTTCCAGTCGGTCAGCGCGACGTCGCCTTCCAACCGGAGCGCTTCGATCTGGCTCGTGATCATCGCGAGCGTCGTCAGCCGGTTCCGGGGCGATCGCGTGGTCCGCGCGAGAACGAGAGCGGGTCGCTTCTTCGGGGTTGCGAGGTCGGCGAACGGGAACCTGACGAGAGCGACGTCTCCGGGTTTCATAGCCGGTCGTAGTCGGCGTCGCGGGGGTCGTCCCACTCCGTGAACGACGATTCGGCGAGCTTGGCGAGCGCCTTGGTTTCCAGACGCTCGGCGAAGTACGCCTCCAGCGCGCGCACCAGGACGTCCTTGACGGTCGTGTCGCGCTCGGTGGCCTCGTTCTTCAGGAGCTTCAGGAGTCTCGGGTCGCCGAGATCGGTGGAGATGCGTGTACCCATAGGCACGCATTACTGTGTTTGCGTTTTTGCGTCAATACGCGGCCATGGTGGCGCACCGCGCGCTCCACACACAGCATGTGTGGCACACCGACGGCGCGCACGTGCTGAGCGGCGGTCGTCAGGGCACGAAGTGGTCGAGCGCGACCCGGTTGCCGAAGGTGGCGATCAGCGCCACGCGCCTAGCGCGTGCGCGCGTCCGCGGCCGCGTTCGGCGGGATGCGCAGCGGATCGGGCCGCAGCTCTGCGAAGCGTGCGAGCGCCCGGTCGAGGTCTTCGAGCTCGAAGAGCTCGAGGTGGGTCGCGCGACCGTGCGCGTGGACGAAGAGCTCCAGATACTCGCTCTCGAACGGCCCGCCATCGGGGAGCGTGCCGAAGCGGCGAACCACCGTGATGCCGCCGTGCCGCGCGCAGGCCGGCCAGGATCGACCGAACTCGACCTCCGTCGCGGGCGCGAGCTGCCAGAGCGCGTCGAGGCTCGCGACGAAGGCGTCTCCGCCGTCGAGCCGTCCGATGCCGGTGCGACGGCGGTCGTCGTAGGCGAGCGCCTCGGCGCACAGGGTACGGATTCGCACGCGGTCGCGCGCGCTCCAGGCGTCGCCCAGGTCGGCGACCAGCGCGACGGTCGCTGCCACCTCGGGCTCGATCGCGGCCCAGCGCGCCCAGGCCTCGCGCCGCGCCGCGCGCTCGTCATCGGCGCCGAACAGGATGGTCGCCGTCAGGCGTCCCGACTCGTCGACCTCGGTCACGCCGAGGTACTCGATCTCGAAACGGCCATCGGCCGGACCGCCCGACCAGAGCATGCGCGTGACGGCGACGCGCTCACCCGCGGTGGCGACAACCTGGCGCTCGACACGGGAGCCGCTCACCGCGCGCTCGCGCAGCGAGGCGATCATCAGCTCGCGATCGCCCTGGACGTGCGCGAACCCCTGGCGGTCTTCGAAGACGATCTCCGGCGCGCAGCTCGCGCGCAGCTCGTCCCAGTCGGTCTCGACGCCGTCATCGAAGAGCTGCCAGCGGTCGGCCAGCGCGGTCGCGGAATTGCCGGGTACGATCGCCGCGCGCGAAGCGCGCGGCGCATTCACGCCGAGCTCCGCGAAGCGCGCGCGCGCCTGCTCGAGCTGCTCGGCCTCCCACACGTTGACGCGACGGGCACGGCCGGAACCATCGAGCTCGACGACGGTGGTGAACGCCATCTCGAAGGCACCGCCGTCGCGCGTGCCGCGCCACGTGTAGTCGACCAGCAGGCCGCCGGCGCAGGTGTGGCCGTGCGCGAAGCGCGCCTGCGTGTCCGGCGCGAGATCGATCTGGACCTGGAGGGTCGAGACCAGCCCCGCGGGCCCGTGCACGGTGCCCCAGCTCACCAGACGGTGACTCTGCGAGAGCAGATCGGGCGCCAGGATCGACGCCATCCCCTCCCAGTCGCGCGCAGCGAAGCAGCGCTGGTAGTCGGCGAGCCACTTCACCTCGAGCGGGTGCGCCGCGCCTTCGCCGGCCGCCCAGCGCGCGTCGAGCTCGGCGTGGGCAGCGTCCAGGTCGTCGAGGTCCCAGCGCACGTTGGCGACGATGCGACCGCGTTCGTTCACCTCCATCAGGATGAGGAAGGCGATCTCGCTCGGTCCGACGTCGGCGTCGGCGAACTCGTAGAACGACCGCGTGACCGCGAGCCGATCGCCACGCGTCGCGACCATCTCCCAGCGATTGCGCACCGTACGCCCGTCGGCCACCTCGCGCGTGAACGCGACGTACTGCTCGCGGTCGAGCTCGAGCTGCACCACGTGCCGCTGGTCGGACATCCGGAAGTCCTCCGCGAACAGCTTCCGGAAGCCCTCCCAGTCGTGCGTGGTCAGGCACAGCGGATCACCGGCGCCGCCGATGCCGTGGCGGCGTTGGCGAAGCGCTGCGGGGCGGCACCCAGTGCCTCGACCTCCGCGAATCGCGCGCGCGCCTGATCTGCGCGATCGACGTCGTAGAGATCGATGCGGCAGGTGTTGCCCAGCGCATCGAGCTCGGTGACCCGCAGAAACGCGAGCTCGAAGGAGCCCCCGTCGCGGCTACCGTAGGCCAGGGTCGACTGCAGGGAGCCATACTCCGAGGTCGTCAGATGGGTGACGCGCCACCGTGTGTCAGGCGCGAGCTCGACCAGCACCTGCTGCGTGCGCACCCACGCAGCGACGCCGTGCAGCGTTCCCCAGCCGAGTAGCCGATGGTCGTGGCAGACGATCTCGGGAGCGTGCGCGGCGGTGAGGGCATCCCAATCGTGGGCAGCCAGCGCCTTGGCCATCGCGAGCCACTCCGCCAGCGCGCGCGGGTGCGCCGCCGCTTCGCTGCAGGCGAAGCGGGCATGGAGCTCGGCGTACCCGGCGTCGAGGTCGTCCGGGTCGAAGAGCACGATCTCGGCAAAGCGGCCCTCGCCGTCGACCTCGTCCACGGCGAGGTAGTCGATGGCGAGCGGCCCGCCGCCCGCGTCCGCGTCGCCGTGGAACAGACACCTGCTCAGCGAGAGGCGCTCGCCACGCGTGGCAATGGGCCTGATGACCCACTGGCTACCCGGCGCGTCGAACAGGACGCGTAGCTGCGCCATCGAGTCGGTGGCCGAGAGCCGCATCTGCATCAGTCGGCGGCGTTCGTCGAGCTGGTGCGATGGAGCGTGGATCGCCGCGATCGTGTCCCAGTCGCGCGCCGCCCAGGCGCGGGCGAGGCGCTCGTTGAGTCGCGTCGCGGCGTTGGCGAACTCCCGCTGACCGCCGCTCGTGACGTTGTCGCTGGCGAGACTGCGCTGCTGCGCCTCGAGGGATGCCTCTGCCTGCGCTTCGACGTCGAAGTTGATCGACGCCAGGATCTTCCCCTCGGCGTCGACCTCGGTCAGCAAGAGGAACTCGCTCTCGAACGCGCCGCCGTCCGCGGTCCCCGTCACGATCCGCCGCCTCAGCTCGATCCGCTCTCCGACCGTCGCGATCACCTCGTCGCGGAACGCGACCTCGGATGTCGACTGCACCGTATGGGAGCTCTTGACCCACATGTCGACGCCGCCGCTGGTCATCGCCCAGTGGCGGCGGTCTGCGTACGTCATCTGCGGCCGTGCGAGTGCGCGCATTCTGTCCCAGTCTCGCGACAGGAACGCGTCGTTCACCTGCGCGCGTGCGCGTGATGCGGCGTTGAGCCGGATGGCCGTGGGGCCGCTGCGTTCCGAACCGAGCGCGGTCAGCTCGTCGAAGCGGGCAAGCGCGTCGGCGTCGCGGTCGTCGTCGAAGTATTCCATCCACGCGATCCGACCGTCGCGATCGAACACGCAGAGCTGGAGGAAGCGTCTCTCGTAGGTGCCGCCGCCGCTGCCGCGCGCGACGCCGGTGTTGCCGAGACGGGCGAGGAGAGCGTCGGGCCGCGCGGCGAGCACGTCGTCGACGCCCACGGTCGGGCGCTCCTCGAGCTCGAACATGGCGCGGTAGTTGGCACGCATCGCCTCGCCGCCGTGCAGCGACCCGACGCCGAGGACGCGGTGGTCGACGAGCTCGAAGGAGTCCGCGATGGTCGCGCACCAGGCCTCGAGGTCGGCCGGTCGCACGGCGGTCGCGAGCGTGCGCGCCGTCGCCGCGGCGCGATCGCGCTCCGGGCCCTCGGCGAGAGTCGCGGCGTGGCAAGCGTACAGGCGGGCGATCGCGTCGCCGAGCCGGTCGGCGGCGAAGATCTCGATGCGCCGGAACAGCCCTTCGCCGGCCGCGAAGAGAACGACCTCCTCGCGGTCCCATGCGCCGACGTCGAAGTGCCGGCTGCGCGATCCGCGCGAGGTGATGTGGCGGCGCGACAGGAGCAGGCTCTCGCCCAGGTTCGCGATCGGCTCGAAGCGCATCAGCGGATCGCGCGCCTGCCGCAGCCGGCGAATGGAGTCGAGGTGCCCGTCGCGCCCGTAGCTGGCGCCGTTCGGGTGATCGAGGACCTCGAGCGAGCTCGTGAACAGCTCCGCCAGAGCGTCCTCGTCCGAGACTGCGAACGCCTGCTCGAAGCGAGCCACCAGCTCGCTGGCGGCGTTCGGACATACGCGCCGGCGTGCGACGGGTCTGGTAGGCGCGACTCCCCGAATCAGCTCGTCGTAGCGGGCGAGCGCTTCGCCGTCGCGCTCCACGTCGAAGGTCTCGTCGTGGATGATCCGACCGTCGGATCCGAACACCCACAGGAGAAGGAACGGCGACTCGAACGTGCCACCGCTGCGACGGTCGATGCCCGACGTGGTCCAGCGCAGCAGGATCGCGCCCGGCTCGAGGCACAGGACGTCGTCGACACGTGTTGTGACGTCGGTCGCGAGCTCGAGCAGGGAAGCGAAGCCGCGCAGCAGCTTCTCCGCTCCCCGGCCGGAGGCGAAGCCCACCGTGCGCTGGTCCTTGAACTCGACCGAGGGAGCCAGCGCGGCGGCGTAGCGGTCCAGGTCGGGCGGCGCGACCATCGCCGCGATCGCGCCGGCGGTTGCCGTCGCCCGCGTACGCGCCGGGCCGTCCGGCAGCAGCTCGGAATAGCGCGCGTAGAGACGCGCGACGGCGTCGCCGAGGTGGTCGGCGGCAAAGATCTCCGAACGGAGCCACCGTCCGCGATCATCGACCTGGAGCAGCGAGATCTCTTCGATCTCCGTGAGTCCGAACCCCGCCAGGTGGGCTTCAGTCAACCCTTCGACCGAAGTGACGTGCCGATCGAGCGCCAGCTCGTCACCGAGCGAAGCGAGGATCTCCTGCCGAAACTCCAGATGGGCGGCCCTGATCGCGGATCGCCATGTCGCGAGCATCTCGCGCCGACCGTAGGTGATGCGGCTCGGATGGTGGACGACGGCGAGTGACTCGTCGAAGAGCCGCGCGAGCGCGTCGCTGTTGCGGGCGGCGAGCATCGCATCGCATCGCTCGAAGCTGGCGGTCGCGGCGTTGCCGCGCACTCTGCGGCGGACGGGAAAGAGTGCCTGGGTACCCGCGCGGAGCGCCGCGAAGCGCGCCACGGCCTGTGCCTCGCGCTCCGCATCGAACACCTCCCAGCGCGCCAGCAGGCCGTCGTCGCCGAACGCCCAGAGCAGGAGCACGGGCAGCTCGAACGTGCCGCCGCTGGTGCGGTCGGTGCCGTGCACGGCGATGCGCTGCAGGAGCGCGTGTTCTTGCAGCGCGAGCACGTCGGTGCTCTGGATGGCGATGTCGGCGGCGAGGTCGAAGAGCGCACGGACGTCACGCAGCAGCTCGCCGGCGCCGCGCCCCGGCGGTAGGCCGAGCTGGCGGTGGTCGATGGATTCGACCCTGGGCGACAGTGCCGCGCCGAGCTGGTCGACGTCCCGGGTCGTCGCGAGCGCCACCATCTTCGTGATCGAGCGTGCGGTGGCCTCGGCATGGGCGCGCCGTTCGCCCTCCGGAAGGAGCTCGGCGTGGCGCTCGTAGAGCCGGGCGACGGCATCCGCCAGGCGATCGGCAGAGAAGACCTCCGAGCGCGCGCACAGGCAGCACTCGTCGGCCTCGAACAGCTGGATCGCCTCGCTCGCGTAGGCGCCGACGTCGTAGCGTCCGCTTTCGGCGGCGCCCGCGCCGGTGCGGCGCCGGACTAGGAGGAGCGACTCGCCGAGCGTCGCGAGCGGCTCGACCACGTAGTACGCGTCACGCGATCGGAACAGACGTTGCACCGAGGCGACGGCTGCTGCGGACCCGTACGTGGACCCCGTCGGATGATCGATCTCGACGTAGCTCTCGCCGAACACCGCTGCGATCGCGGCCAGGTCTCGGGCGGCGATGGCGGCGTCGAACCGGGCCTGCATCGCGGTCGCGGCGTTGCTGCGCAAGGAGCGACGCGAGGCTGCCGGGCTCCGTTGCGCGGCAGCGCTGGCAACCGGCTCGACGCCCGGGCCGTCGCGCCGCGCGCGCTCGGCGAGCACGGTCGCGCCCTTTGCCCCCCAGAGCTCTGTCGCGCGACCCTCCTCGGCCGCTGCTTCCGCACCACGGCCGGCGGCGTGCAGCGCTGCGGCGAGTGCCGTGCGTGCGTCGGCGTGATCGAGCAGCGCGTCGGTGGCAGCCGCGATCTCGACGGCACGGCTGGCGAGCTCGACCGCCGCCACGTGCTCGCCGCGTCGTGCCAGCGCTTCTGCGCGCACGCCGCGCCAGGCGATCGCCGCCTTCAGGTCGTCGCCCGCGAGCGCCTCGCTGTCGTGCGACAGCGCCTCCGCCTCGTCCACGCGACCCTGCGCGAGCAGCGCGCGCGCGAGCAGCGCCGCGGCGCGTGCGGCGTCGATGCCGAGACCGAGTTCGCGCAGCCCCTCGTAGGCGCCGCGCAGGCTGCGCTCCGCGCTCGACGGATCGCCGTCGAGCAGATCGACCAGCCCGGCGAAGGCATCCGCCTCGAGCAGCCGCTGCGTGATGCCGAGCTCTTCGACCATCTTGCGCGCCGACGCGATCATGCGGCGCGCGGCGTCGGTGCGGCCGCGCAGCGCTTCGAGCACGCCCTGACAGGAGAGCGCCACGGCTTCGACCGCGGGTGCCCCCTGCGTGATGCGCAGCACGCGCACGACGTCCAGGCAGCGGCCGCTGGCACGGGTCACCGGGCTCGGACCCCAGAGGGCAGCCAGCGGTGCGATCGCGAGCACGGTGTTGGCGCGGCGGCGATCGCCCGCGCGGCGCGCGGCGGCGAGCGCACGATCGAGCGCGCCCTCGCAGGCGCCGACCTGGCCGAGGCGCGCGAGCGCGAGCGCGTGCACGAAGTGGCCCGTCGCCTGGCCGGCAGCGTCGTCCAGCGCGGTGAGCCGGTCCGTTGCGGCGGCGACCGCGCCGGCCGTCGCGCGCAGTTGGTCGGGCGCGGTGAGCACCTTGAGCTCGCCGGCGAAGCAGGCGTGCCAGGCGCCGAGCCGATCCGAGCCTGCGGAGAAGCGCCCCAGCTCCGCGATAGCGCCCGAAGCCGGGCCGACGTCGCCCGCGGCGAGCAGCGCCTCGCACCAGTCGAGCGCGAGCTCGGCACGCGCCGGGTCGTCCGTATCCAGCGTCGCGACGGCGCGGCCCAGCAGACCGGCGGCGAGCGGGACGTCGTCGCGGGCGAGTGCGCGCCGTCCGGCGGTGGCGAGGTGCTGCGACGCACGCTCGCCGAGCGCGCGCCCCTGCGCGTCGAGCGGGCCGAGCGCGCGCAGGTGCTGGTGCGCCTGCTCGAGGTGCCAGCCCATGGTCTCGTCGTGCTCGGCGGAGTCGGCCGCGCGCCCGCCGATCCAGTCGGCGAAGCGCGCGTGCAGCTCGGCGCGCGTGCCCTTGAGCAGGCGCCGATACGCCGCGTCGCGGATCAGCACGTGGTGGAAGCGCAGCATCGGCTCGCCGAGCAGCCAGCCGGAGTGGGTTTCGATCAGCTCGCTGCGCTTCAGCGACTCGAGCCGCGCGTCGAGGTCCTTGACGTCGTCCGCCAGCAGGGCGGCGATCGCGCCGCGTGAGAAGTGCCGTCCCACCACCGCGGCGCGCTCGAGCACCGACCGATCCTCGGGGCGTAGCCGCTCGATGCGTGCCGCGAGCAGTGCGTGGATCGTCGGCGGCATCTCGAGCGACGCGAGACCGGCGCCGGTCGTCCAGCGCTCGCCCTCCTTGGTGAGCGCGCCCTCCTGCACCAGCATGCGCACCAGCTCGCCGACGAACAGCGGGTTGCCCTCGCTGGTCGCGAGCACCTTGGCCGCGACCGCGGCCGGCAGATCGGCAGCACCGATCACGTTCGCGGCAAGCCGCATCGCCGCGCCGGCATCGAGGCCGCCCAGGGTGACGACGTCGGCGACCAGGCCGCCGGTCGTGACCAGCGACGAGCGCACGTCGCGCAGCTCCGGCCGTGCGCCGACCAGCACGAGCAGCGGCACGCCCGCACCCCACTGCACCAGGTGCTCGACCAGATCGAGCAGCAGCGGCTCGGCCCAGTGCAGGTCGTCGATCACCAGCACCACCGGCGTACTGCTCGCCAGCGCTGCCAGCAGCCGCCGGACGACGAAGAACGTCTCCTCGGGCGAGGCGGGCGAGCCGGTGAGCAGCCCGCCGATACCGGCCGCGATCCGTGCGCGCTCCGCTGCGTCGCCGGCGTGGCTCGACAGCGCAGCCTCGATCGCCGCGCGCAGCGCTTCGCCGCTGGCGCCGTCGTCGATGCCGAGGAGCGTGCGCAGCGCGTCCGCGAGCGGCGCGAACGTCGCACCGCCGGCAGCGTTGCAGTGCGCCGCGATCACGATCGCGCGGCCGCCGCGGCGAGCCGTGAACTCGTCGATCATGCGCGATTTGCCGAGCCCGGGCGAGCCCAGGAGCACGACCAGGCTCGTCGCTGGTGCCGCGACCGCCGTGTCGTACACCCTGGTCATGCGCGCCAGCTCGTCGTCACGTCCGACGAACGCCGCGGTAGCGGTACCCTCGGGGCGATCGAGCGACTCGACGCGAAAGGCCGCGACCGGCTCGGCGCGTCCCTTCAGCGTGAACGAGCCCAGCGGCACCAGCGTCACCAGCGACCCGACCAGGCGCGCGGTGGCGGCGCCGATCACCACGTCGCCGTCGCGGCCCTGCTCCTGCAGGCGCGCCGCGACGTTGACCGGATCGCCGATGATCTCGCTGTCGTCCGTGGCCACGACCTCGCCGGTGTTGACCGCGACGCGGAGCCCGGTCTTGCCGACCAGCGCGCTGTAGCGCTCCGCGAGCGCGCGGAAGGCGCGCTGCATCGCGACCGCGGCGCGCACCGCGCGGATCGCGTCGTCCTCGGCGATGCGCGGCACGCCGAACATCGCCTTGACGCCGTCGCCGAGGAGCTGCGTCACGCTGCCACCCTGCGCGTCCACGGCACCGCGCATCGCCGCGTAGTAGCCCTCCATGAAGCCGCGCGCCGACTCGGGATCGAGGCGTTCGTGTAGTGCCGTCGAGCCGACGAGATCGGCGAACACGATGGTCACGACCTTGCGCGTGCCGGCCGGCTCGGCGGGGCGCGTGCGCTGAGCAGTGGCACCGCTCGCCGCGGGCTCGCTGCGCGCGGCGCCCGTGGCGACGGCAGCGCCGCACTCGAGACAGAACTTCGCACCCGGCGGTAGCTCCGTCGCGCAGCCCGCGCAGCGCTGCAGCACGGGCGTGCCGCACTCGAGGCAGAACTTCGCGCGCTCGGGGTTCGCGTGGCCGCAGGCGGTGCAGGTCACCAGGATCTCCCGTTCGGGAGGCTCCGGGCAGGGAACCCCGTGGCGCGCCATGGCCACTCAGACCAGCATTGAAACTGGTCTCGAGACTGGTATCGTGAGGGCATGGGAGTGCCGCGAAAGATCACCGTCGAGATCTCCGCGGACCTCATCGAACGGGCGCTACGGGCGACTGGCGAAGGCGTCACGGCCACGGTGCGGCAGGGCCTCGAGATGGTCGCAGCAGGGCGCGCGTATGACGACATCAAGGCACTGCGCGGCAAGGTCAGGCTGAGTCTCGATCTCGAGCGCCTGCGCGAGGATCGGTGATCGCGATCGATAGCAGCTCGTGGATCGCGTTCTTTGCCGGTTCTGATGCGGGTGACATCGACGTCGAGACTGTATCTGCCGCCCTCACCGATCATCAAGCGTGCCTGCCGCCGGTGGTGTTGACCGAGCTGCTCAGCGATCCGAAGCTGCCCAGCGACCTGGCGTCGCTGCTTCAGCAGCTCCCTCGACTGGAGCTCCTGCCGGACTTCTGGCAGCGCGCAGGTCTGCTGCGGGCAAAGCTCCTGGCTCGCAAGCGTCGGGCGCGCCTGGCGGACACGTTGATCGCGCAGACGTGTATCGATCACGACGTGCGTCTGGTCACCCGCGACGCCGACTTCCGTCACTTCGCGACGATCGGTGGGCTGAAACTCGGCGCCTGACCCCAGGCGGCGATGCGCCGCGCCTGGCAGCGGGCGGCGATCCTCGAACGTGCCGGGTGCCAGCAGCGCGCGCACGGCGCCCCAGTTGCGCGCCTCGGCGTGCGCGAGCAGTCGGTGGTTGGTGCGCGTCGCGGCGTTGGGCGGGATCGCCACCCCCGCTAGCGTGACGGCGTCGGTGCTGCCGATCCGCCCACGCCCACGACGCCGGTAGGACCCGGCCGAGCCGCACACAGCTCGGCGAAGCGGGCGAGGGCACGCTCCTCGTCATCGAGCTCGAAGGTCTCGAAGACCTCGATGCGATCGTCCGCGATCACGGCGAGCGTGAGGAACAGGTTCTCGAACGGGCCGCCGTCGGGCACGGTGCCGGAGGTGCGAACCGCGATCACGAGCCCGTGCGCGTTCCACGCCAGCACGTGAACCCCCTCCCCGGTGAGGTCGGGACTCATCTCGGCCTGCGCGCGCAGCGACTCGAGCCAGAGGTCGCTGTCGATCGTGCCGAAGCCGAGCCTGCGGCGGTCGACGAACTTCAGGTCCGGAGCGAAGGTGTGAGCGAGCCCTTGCCAGTCGTGCTGCACGAAGGCGGTGGCGAAGGCGTGATACGCCGCGATCGCACGTACCCCGGCGGCATCGCCGGCCGCGAAGCGGCCGATGCCCTCGACCGACGCGGCGCCGCGATCGTCGACATCGAATAGCAGGACGGCCAGCATGAGGCCCGACGGGTCGGCCTCGATGACGCCGACGTACTCGATCTCGAACGGACCCTCCGCCGGACCGCCCGTCCACAGCACGTGCTCGATGGCCACACGGTCGCCCAGGGTCGCGACGAGCGTGCGCCGTGGCCGCGCGCCCATCGCGGCCCGCTCGCGTGCGGACGCGATCATCAGCTCGCGGTCGCCGCCGACCAGCGCGAGTCGCCCCCGGTCGTCGAACACGAAGCCCGGAACACAGATCGCGCGCATCGGCTCCCAGTCACCGGCGTCGAAGCCCGCGGCGTACGCCGCCTCCCAGCGGTCCAGCGCTGCGCTGGCGAGGTTCTGCTGCAGGAGCGCGGCGAGCGGCTCCCGATGCGCCGGGCTCGCGTCGATCTCGGCGAAGCGCGCGCGCGCTCTCTCGAGGTGGTGCGGGTCGAAGAAGTTGCAGCGCACGGTCAGGTGGTCCGCGTCGAGCTGGGCGACGAAGACGAACGGGCTCTCGAACGCACCCCCGTCGCGCGTTCCGACCCACGCGCAGTCGACGAGCAGTCCGCGCTGCGACGTACGGGTGTGGTCCCAGCGCAGCCGGGCGTCGGGTGCCAGCTCGACCAGCACGCGGAACACCTGGATGAATGCCGCCGGGCCGCGCAGCGTGCCCCAGCTCACCAGGCGGTCGTCGTGGCCGACGAAGTCGGGCGCGTAGCACGCGGCCATGGCGTCCCAGTCGCGGCGCTGCAGCGCCGCGTCGAAGCGCCGGACGAACGCAACCGCGCTCGCAACCGCGCTCGCGCCGGCCTGCCAGCGTGCATCGAGCTCGGTCCACGCGGCGTCGAGCTCGCCGGCGTCGTAGCGGTCGTACGCGACGACGGTGCCGTGCTCGGCCGTCTCGATCAGCACCAGCGAATCGATCGCGCTCGGGCCGACCGCCTCGTCCTCGATCTCGAGGGTGGAGCGCATCAGCGCGAGGCACTCGCCGCGCGTGGCGAGCAGCTCGAGCGCGGCGCTCCCCGTGCGCATCAGGAGCAACGGACGCGTGAAGTCGAGGAATCCGGCGCGATCGAGATCGAGCTGGACGAGGCGGCGGTGGTCACGATAGCGGAGCGGGCGCGGGTGGAGCTGCTCGAAGCGCGCGACGTCGCGCTGCCGCCACGCGGTGATCACCTCGCGCCACGCGCGGGAGGCGACGTTCTCGAAGCGGCTCGGTGCCGCGGCGATCGGCGCCGGCGACGCGATCTCCGCAAAGCGCGCCAGCGCCTCGGCTTCGCGATCCGCGTCGAACAGCTCGTAGCGCGCCACGCGGCCGTCGTGATCGAACGTGAAGAGGCGCAGGAACGCCCACTCGAGCGCGCCACCGCTCTCGCGGCCGAGGCCCGTGGCGCGCCAGCGCAGGAGCAGCGCGTCGTGCGTCAGCGCGAGCACGTCCTGCGGTGTCGACAGCAGCTCTGTACCGACCTCCCACCACGCGGCCATCGAGTCGAACAGCGTCTCGCGCTTCAGGTCGGTGCCGAAGCCGAGGAGCTTGTGGTCCACGATCGCGGCGTCGGGGCGGAAGGCCGCCGCGTACTGCTCGCGGTCGAAGCCTCCAGGCGCGACCACCCGCACGGTGCGCGCCGTCGCATCTGCCCGCGCGCGCGCGGCGCCCTCGGGTAACAGCTCGGCGTGGCGCTCGTACAGACGGATGACGGCATCGCCGAGGTGGTCGGCTGCGAAGATCTCGCTGCGGCAGAGCCGTCCGGCCTCGTTGACCTCGGCGAGCCCGATCTCCTCCCGGTCCCACGCACCGACGTCGTACCTCGCGCTCGAGGCCCCGCGCGCCCCGACCCTGCGGCGGAAGAGAACCAGCGACTCGCCGAGCGACGCCAGCGCCTCGTGCTCGAGCCACGGGCCGTGCGAGTGCAGCAGGCGGTGCACCGAGGCCAGCGCGCCGTCGCGTCCGTAGGTGGAGCCGGTCGGATGATCGATCTCCTCGAACGGATCGCCGTGCAGATCGTCGAACGCCGCGGCGTCGCCGGCGACGACGGCGGCGTCGAAGCGCGCGAGCGTCGCGGTGGCGGCGTTCACGCGCACGGGGCGGATGGGGCGCGCCGTATCCACGGCCAGCTCGTCGATACGCGCCAGCGCGCGGGCCTCGTCGTCCGCCTCGAACCACTCGGCTCGCGCGAGCCGGCCGTCGCCGTCGGTGGCGAAGAGCACGAGGAAGGGCCGCTCGTAGGCGCCGCCGCCGACGCGCTCGGTGCCCGAGTGCATGCGCCGGACGAGATGCGCGCGCGGCTCGAGCGCCAGGACGTCGTCCACCCCGATGACGATGTCGTCGGCCACCGCTTGCAAGGCACGCATGTGCTCGAGGAACGCGTCACCGCCGCGCAGCGACCAGGTGCTCAGGTGGCGGTGGTCGATGGACTCGAAGTCGGGCGCGATCACCGTTGCCACGTGTTCGATATCGTTGGGCGCCGACAGCATGGTGCCCAGCGCGCGTGCCGTGGCCGCGGCGCGGTCCCGCTCGGCGCCCTCGGCCAGCAGCTCGGCGTGGCGCTCGTAGAGACGCGCGATGGCATCGCCGAGACGGTCCTCGGCGAAGACCTCCCAGCGCCGCGTCGTGGGCTCGTGATCATCGGCCTCGCACAGACAGAGGACGTCCACCTCGACCGGTCCGATCGACCCGAGGTTCGCTTCGGCGCCGTCGTGCTTGAACGACCGCCGGACGAGGGCGAGCGAGTCGCCGAGCGTCGCCAGCACGTCCTGCCGCAGGACGAGGTTCTTTGCCCGCCAGAACGCGCGGAGCATGGCGATCAACTGGGGTCCGCCGTACGTGGCCGCGGTCGGGTGATGGACGACGAGCGTCCCGTCCGCGTGCGCTGCCATCAGCTCGTCGAGGTCGCGCGAGGCGCTCGCGGCCCAGACGCGCTCCGCGTCGCGCGTCGCGGCGTTCGGGCGCATGCGATGGTGCGCTCGATGCGACGGAGTGGCGGGTGCAACTGCCAGACTCGATGCGCTCGACGTCTCGGTCGCGGGAGTCGCCTGCTTCGACGCACGGCGTGCGTGCTCCGCGAGCAGCGTCGCGCCCTTCGCCTCCCAGAGCTCGATCGCGTGGCGCTCCTCGGCGTCGGCCTCCGTCGCGCGCCCCGCCGCGCGCAGCGCGGCGGCGAGCGCCATGCGCGCGTCGGCGTGGTCGAGCAGCGCGTCGGTCGCGGACGCGATCGCGACCGCCGCCTGCGCGAGCTCGATCGCGGCGGCGTGCTCGCCGCGCTGCGCAAGCGCCTCGGCGCGCACACCGCGCCAGGCGATCGCGGCCTGCAGGTCGTCGCCAGCGAGATGCTCGCTCTCGTGCGAGAGCGCTTCCGCCTCGGCGCCGCGACCCTGCGCGAGCAGCGTGCGCGCGAGCAGCGCGCCGGCGCGTGCGGCGTCGATGCCGAGGCCAAGGTCGCGCAGCCCCTCGTACGCGCCGCGCAGCAGGCGCTCGGCCACGGTCGCGTCGCCCTCCATCACCGCGATGCGCCCCGAGAACGCGTCGGCCTCGAACAGGCGGTGCGCGATGCCGAGCTCCTCGACCATCTTGCGCGACGAAGCGAGCATGCGGCGCGCGGCGTCGGTGCGGCCGCGCAGCGCCTCGAGGACGCCCTGGCAGCTCAGCGCGACCGCTTCCACCGCCGGTGCGCCCTGCGTGATGCGCAGCACGCGCACCACGTCGAGGCAGCGGCCGCTGGCGCGCGTGACCGGGCTCGGGCCCCAGAGGGCCGCGAGCGGCGCGCCGGCGAGCACCGCGTTGGCGCGCCGGCGATCACCCGCGCGGCGCGCGGCGGCGAGCGCGCGGTCGAGTGCTGCTTCGCAGGCGCCCACCTTGCCGAGGCGCGCGAGTGCCTGGGCGTGGACGGAGTGCGCCTTCGCCTCGCCGGCGGCGTCGTCGAGCGCGCCGAGCTGGGTCGCCGCCGCGGCCACCGCGTCGGCCGCACCTTGCAGCTCCTGCGGCGCGGTCAGCACCGTGAGCTGGGCGGCGAAGCAGGCGTGCCAGGCACGCAGACGCTCCGAGCCGGCGGTGAAGCGGCCGAGCTCGTCGATCGCGACGCCGGCAGGTGCGACGTCGCCGCTCGCCAGCAGCGCCTCGCACCAGTCGAGCGCGAGGTCGGCACGCGCCGGATCGGCGGCGTCGAGGCCCGCGATCGCGCGTCCCAGCAGGCTCGCGGCGAGCGGCACGTCGTCGCGCGCCAGCGCGGCTCGTCCTGCGGCGGCGAGGCGTGCAGCCGCGCGCTCGCCCAGGCGGCGACCGCTCTCGTCGAGCGGACCCAGCTCGCGGAGATGCTGGTGCGCCTGCTCGAGGTGCCGGCCGATGGTCTCGTCGTGCTCGGGCGCGTCACCCACCTGCGCTTCGATCCAGTCGGCGAGACGCGCGTGCAGCTCGGCGCGCGTGCCCTTCAGCAATCGCCGGTACGCGGCGTCGCGGATCAGCAGGTGGTGGAAGCGCAGCGCGGGCTCGCCGAGCATCCAGCCGGTGTCGCGCTCGATCAGCTCGCTCCGTCGGAGCGACTCGAGGCGCGCGTCGAGATCCTTGACGTCGGCCGGGAGCAGCGCGGCGACCGCGCTGCGCGAGAAGTGCCGGCCGACGACGGCGGCGCGCTCCAGTACGCCGCGCTCCTCGGGCTTGAGGCGCTCGATGCGGGATGCGAGCAGCGCGTGGATCGTCGGCGGCATCTCCAGGCTCGCGAGTCCGGCACCGGTGGTCCAGCGCTCGCCTTCCTTGGTGAGCGCGCCCTCCTGCACCAGCATGCGCACCAGCTCGCCGACGAACAGCGGGTTGCCCTCGCTGGTGGCGAGCACCTTGGCGGCCACCGCGGCCGGCAGGTCGGCGGCACCGATCACGTTGGCGGCGAGCCGCATCGCCGCCCAGGCTTCGAGGCCGCCGAGCGTGACGACGTCCGCGACCAGGCTGCCGGGCGCGACCAGCGTGGAGCGTACGTCGCGCAGCTCCGGGCGCGCGCCGGCCAGGACGAAGAGCGGTACGCCGCCGCCCCACTGCACCAGGTGCTCGACCAGATCGAGCAGCAGCGGCTCTGCCCAGTGCAGGTCGTCGATCACGAACACGACGGGCCTGCTCTGCGCCAGCGCGCCGAGGAAGCGGCGCACGACGAAGAAGGTCTCCTCGGGCGACGCCGGCGAGCCGGCGACGAGCGCCGCGACGCCGGTCGCGATGCGTGCGCGGTCGGCATCGTCCGCGGGAAGGGCGGCCCCGATCGCGTCGAGCAGCGCCTCGCCGCTGGTGCCGTCGTCGATCTGCAGCAGTGCCCGCAGCGCCGCCGCGACCGGCGCGAACGTGGCGCCGCCGGCGGCGTCGCAGTGCGCCGCGACCACGGTCGCGCCGTCGCCGAGCCGGCGCGGCAGCTCCTCGATGAGGCGCGACTTGCCGAGACCCGGCGAGCCGAGCACGACGGCGAGGCGTGCCGCCGGCGCTGCGAGCGCCGACTCGTAGACGGCCATGATCCGCGCCAGCTCGTCGTCGCGCCCGACGAACGCTCCGGCGGTCGCGCGGGCAGGGCGCTCGAGCGAGGCCACCTGGTACGCGGTCACCGCCTCGGCGCGGCCCTTCAACGTGAAGCTGCCGAGCAGCTCGAGCGTGACCAGGGTCGCGACCAGGTTGCGCGTCGACTCGCCGATCACCACGTCGCCGTCGCGGCCTTGCTCCTGCAGGCGTGCGGCGACGTTGACGGGATCGCCGATGATCTCGGCGCCGTCGGTCGCGACCACCTCGCCGGTGTTGACCGCGATGCGCAGCCCCGTCTTGCCGACGAGCCCCTGGTGCTGCTCGGCCAGTACGCGGAACGCACGCTGCATCGCAACCGCGGCGCGCACCGCGCGGATCGCGTCGTCCTCGGCGATCTTCGGTACGCCGAACACCGCCTTGACGCCGTCGCCGAGCAGCTGCGTCACCGAGCCGCCGTGCGCTTCCACGGCGCCGCGCATGGCCCGGTAGTAGCCCTCCATGAAGAGGCGCACCGACTCGGGATCGAGGCGCTCGTGCAGGGCGGTCGAGCCGACCAGATCGGCGAACACGATGGTGATGACCTTGCGCGCGCCCGACGCCTCGGCCGGGCCCGCGATCAGCGAGCCGCCACACTCGCCGCAGAACTTCTCGCCGGGCTCGTTGGCCTCGCCGCAGGCGGCGCAGGTCAGCGCCAGCCGGGCGCCGCAGCCGCCACAGAACTTGCGGCCCTCACGGTTGGCCTCTCCGCACGCGGCGCAGTTCAAGCATCCTCCGCGCGTCCACCGGCCCTGTGGACGAAACGGCTCTTCGGACCGCGCGTCGCGCGGCGCGGGGAGCCGGTGGCATCGTGAGACAGGGGCTGAAGGGCGGCGCAGGGCATCGGCCTGGCTGCCCTTCTACCGCGGTGATCCGTCGAGGGGCAATGGTCGCGAAGGCTCTTGACGCTCGGGAGGACGCGATGGCCAGGCATGAATCGCGCGTGGGAAGGCGCGTCCGGTCGTGGATGTCCCCCCGTCAGGGCGTCGTGAACCCGAGCAGCCGAGCGACGCGGCGTTGCGCCCCGTCGCACGACAGGAACGTGAGTTCGCCGGCGTTCTCGGCGGCGAGGTACAGCGCGCAGGCGAGGTGCCAGAGGTCCGCACCGCGCAGATGGCCGCGTTCCAGCACGACGCCCATCTCGGGTTCGAGGCTGCGCACCGGGAGCACGACCGAGATGCCCGCGAGTGCGGGCCCGATGGCGTCCACTGGGAGCCCCTCCCGCTTTGCGGCCGAGAGGGCTTCGGCGCGTAACAGGTCGCCTGCGAGCCGCCGCTCGTAGTCCCTGAGCCGTTTGCTCAGAGCCCGGGCTTTTGGTTCGTCGAAGACGATCGCCAGGAGGAACGAGGTATCGACGTAGGCCGCGCTCATTCGCGCGTTGCGAGAAAGCGTCGCACGGCGCCCCGCCTGCGGAGGAGGGGGCGAACGTCGGCGGCGGCGCCGGTCGCGGGGACGATGACGCCGTCGTGTTCCAGCCCGCGCAGACGTGACTGGAGGTCGGTAGTTGCGCGGATCGGTGTCACCCGCGCGATCTCGCGGCCACGCTCGGAGATCGTCACCGTCCGGCCCTGCTTGACGTGACGGAGCAGCTCGCTGAGCTTGGCCTTGGCCTCATGCACCGGATACGCGCGCGCCTTCGAAGTTGAGTATTGGGCATCTGGTCATTCTGGTCAACTCGCGACGCGGCGGTCGGGCGCGTCGCGAGCGCTGCGTCGCGACCCTCGATGCGCACGAACCCGATCGACACCTCTGCATAGATGATGGGGTTGATCGCCAGCACCTCCCGGTCGGCTTGCGCCGCGCCTGATCACGGCGCGAGCTTGGCGAGCGCGGAGGCCGTCTGGCGCGCGCGACCGGTCGCACCCATCCGCGTGAACTCCTCGTGGGCGCGGCGAAGGTGCGCCGCTTCCTGACGCGCGTCGCCCTGCAGTGCCGCCGCGGCGGCGCGCTCGACGAGCACGAACGCCGTCATGTTGCGGGCGCCGGTCTCCGCGATCAGCCGATCGGCGGTGGTGAGGACGTCGTCGATGCGCGGCAGCGCAGCCACTCCCAGCTCGGTGCGCAGCGCCGCCGACAGGGCAGGTGCGGCTTCGATCGCGAGGAGACGGCCACCGGTCGCAAGGCCGGTCGCCAGCGCTCCTTCCGCCAGCGCGCGGGCGCGCACCGGATCACCCGCCGCGAGACAGGCGTCGGCCAGCATGAGTCGAATCCATGGCGCGATCCATCCAGCGGAGTCGCCGCCGAGCGTCAGAGCGTGCTCGAGCGTTGCCGCGGCCTCGGTCGCGCGGCCATCGAGCAGGAGCTGCCGGCCGAGGCGGCTGTGGACCCAGTGGATCGACGCGGCTCCCAGCGGCTCGCTCAGGCGGAAGGCGCGCTCGATCGCGTCGCGTGCCAGATCGGGCTCGCCGGCAAACCAGCCCACGTCGACGAGCGTGGCGATGGCCCAGAGCTCGCCCTCGAGGTCCTTCACCCGACGAGCCAGGTCGATGGCGCGTTCGACACGCGTGCGCGCCTCGGCGAGCCCGCCCGCCATCAGGTCGGCGACCGCGAGTCGCGACAGCGCGTCGGCGAGCGCGCTGATCCCCCAGTCCCGTTGCCCCCACTCCGGGTGGTCGCCGGTCCAGGCGATCTGCTGCTCGCAGTTGGCGCGCAGCTGCGCCAGGTCGCCACGGGCGATGAGCGGGGCGAGCGTGGGCCAGAGCGCGCACGCACGGCGCTCGGGATCCGGCAGCGACCGCGCGACGCGCTCCCATTCCGCCGCGTGCCGGAGCGCCGGGTCGATGCGGCCGGCGACGCCCTCGAACACGGACACGGCCTGGTTCAAGCGACCCGCCCAGAGCGGATCGTCGGTGCGTCGGGCCCAGTCGAGTCCTTCACGGAACGCCTCCTGTACTTCCTCCGCCGAAGGAACCAGCCGGAACGCGAGGCTCAGCACCCGGAAGCAGGCGTTGGCGCCGAGCGCCGGCGCGCGCGGGTCGTCGGGGACGCTGCGCAGCAGCTCGCGCGCCTGCTGCCAGTGACGCCCGGACGCCGCGAAGTCGCTGCGGCCGATGAACGCCGCCGCGCGCGCATGCCACTCCGCCGCCACCAGCTGCTCTCCCGCCTCGGCGCAGTGATGCGCGAGGAGTGCCGCCTGCTCGTCGAGCTTACCGGCGTGCGTGGTCTCGATCGCGTGCGCCACCGCCGCGTGGACTCGACGACGCCGCGCCTGCAGCTGCGAGCCCAGCGCCACCTCCTGCGTCAGCGGGTGCTTGAAGGCGTACGTCGCGACCGGAAAGAGCGACGTCTCGTACAGGAACTCGCGCGTCTCGAGCGTCTCGAGCGCGGTGTCGAGGTCGCCGTCCGAGAGTCCCGCCCGGCCGGTGGCGGCGAGCACCTGGCGCAGGATCGGCTCCGCGAACTCCTTGCCGATGACGGCCGCGGTCGACAAGACTCGCTTCTCGCCGTCGCCCAGGCGGTCGATGCGCGCGGCGAGCAACGCCTGCACGGACGGCGGCACGTCGAGCCGCGCGAGCGGCCGCGTCAAGCGGTAGGCGCCGTGCATGCCGGCGAGGTGTCCCGACTCGATCAGGCCCTGCACGACCTCCTCGATGAAGAACGGATTGCCGCCCGTGCGCGCGTGGATGTCGTCGGCCAGCCCGTGCGTGCTCGGGTCGCTGCCGAGCAGGTCGGCGAGCAGCGCACGGATGGCGTCGCTGCCGAGCGGCGCCAGCGGGATCTGTCGGTAGTAGGACTTCTGCATCCACTCGGCGCGGTACTCGGGGCGGAAGTTCACGAGCAGCAGGCTCGACGATCCCGCGACGGCGTCGACCCACTGCGCGAGCAGCGCCTCGCTCGCCGCGTCGAACCAGTGCAGGTCCTCGATGAGCGCGAACACGCGGTCGGCGCCGACGCGCCGGTCCTGGACGACGCGGCGCACGACGGCGAACAGCTGGCGCTGCTTCGCGTCGGGGTCCATGCGCGGCACGGGCCGCTCCGGGTCGGGCACGCGGTGGAACTCGAACAGCACCGGCAGCACGTCGCGGAAGCTCTCGTCGAGCAGCAGCAGGCGACCGGCGATCTTCTCGCGCACGGTCGCGTCGTCGTCGCCGTCCGCGATCCCGAAGTAGGCGCGGAACACCTCGAGCATCGGCAGATACGCGATGCTCTTGCCGTGCGCGACGGCGTGGCCCTCGTTCACGGTGATGCCGCGTGCCCGGCAGCGCTCGGCGAACTCCCAGCAGAGGCGGCTCTTGCCGGTGCCCGCCGGCGCCACGATGCCGACCACCTGCCCGTGCCCGGCCTGCGCGTCCGTGAGCGCCGCCTCGAGCGTCGCCATGTCGGCGTCGCGGCCGACGAAGCGTGTGAGCCCGCGCGCGCGCGACACGTCGAGGCGCGTCGTCGCCGAGCCCGCGCCGACGAGGCGATGCACCCGCACCGGCTCGCTGACGCTCTTGACGCGGAATTCGCCCAGGTCCTCCAGCCGCAGGTAGCCGCCGACGAGTGCTGCGGTCGCGGCGGTCAAGTAGCAGGTGTCGGGCGAGGCGAGCGCCTCCATGCGCTGCGCGAGGCCGACCGTGTGACCCTGCGCAGTGTACGTCATGCGCAGGTCGTTGCCGAGCATGCCGATGTTCCCGACCACCACCTCGCCGGAGTTGATGCCCATGCGGGTCGAGAAGCCGACGCCGCGCTCGCGCTTCACCTCGGTCGCGTAGCGGGCGAGCTCGCCCTGCAGGTGCAGTGCTGCGAAGCAGGCGCGCTGCGCGTGATCCTCGTGCGCGATCGGCGCGCCGAACAGCGCCATGATGCCGTCGCCGGTGAACTTGTCGACGAAGCCCTCGAAGCGCTCGACGCCGTCGGCGAGGATCGTGAAGAAGCGTTGCATGACGGCGCTCCACGCCTCGGCGTCCATCTGCTCGGTGAGCTCCATCGAGCCCTGGACGTCCGCGAACAGCACCGTCACCTGCTTGCGCTCGCCTTCGAGGGCGGACTTCCCTTGCAGGATCTTGTCGGCGAGATGCCTGGGCGTGGACGCGTGCGGCGCGGGCACGCGCACGACAGGGGAAGGCGACGCGGTGGGCACCTCCGTCGCCCCGTGCGCTGGAACCAGGAGCGGTGCCCCGCAGTCACCGCAGAACGTCTTGCCCGGCGGGCTCTCCGTGTCGCATTGCGGGCAGCGCGCGGCGAGCGCGCCGCCGCAATCGCCGCAGAACTTCTTGCCGGCCGGGTTGTCGCTACCGCAGTGCGGGCAGCTCATGACGCCGTGCTACCGCGAGCCGGGCGGCGTGCGTCGCTTCGTCGAGGGTGGCGGGCCTTCATCGGCGCGCATCTTGACGTAATCGGCGTCAAACCGGAAGCCGGGCGGCCTGCTTCGCGGGCGTCAGAGACTTTGCTCTCTGGTTCGCCGCTGGTGGTGCCCTCGCGCAGAATCGCTCCGTGCGCAAAGGACAGGTTCGTCGGTTGACGCAGCGGTCCGCTCGGACGTAGACAGGTCCCGGAGGGCTCCAGGCCGATGTCACAGAAGCCGATCGAGCTGATCCTCATGCGGCAGCTCGCGAGCAGCCTCGCGATGCCGATCGTCCTGGTGGATGCCGACGGGTCGCTCGTCTTCTACAACGAGCCGGCGGAACGGCTGCTCGGCATGCGTTTCGACGAGACCGGCGAGATGCCGATGACCGAGTGGTCGACGATCTGGGCTGCCATGGACGCCGACGGCCGTCCGCTCGCTGCCGGACGGCTTCCGCTGATGATCGCCGTCGCCGAGCGCAGGCCGGTGCACGGGGACGTCTGGATCCACGGCCTCGACGGGGCGCGCCGCCACATCGAGGCGACGGCCTTTCCCCTGGTGCGCGTCACCGACCAGGTGCTCGGGGCGGTCGTCCTCTTCTGGGAGATCGCGTCGTGAGGGTGCGCCTGTGGGGGACGCGTGGCTCGCTCGCGGCACCGGGTGCGGACACCGCGCGCTACGGCGGCAACACCTCGTGCGTCGAGGTGCGCGGTCCGGATGGGACCGTGCTCGTGCTCGACGCCGGCACCGGCATCCGTCCGCTCGGCCGCACGCTCGCGGGCGAGGTGCGGCGTGTCGACGTGCTGCTCACGCACCTGCACATGGATCACATCCAGGGCCTCGGCTTCTTCGCGCCGCTCTACGATCCCGACGTCGAGACCCACCTGTGGGGCCCGGCGAGCACGATCCTCGATCTGCGCGGACGCCTGATGCGCTACCTCTCGCCGCCGCTGTTTCCCGTCCACCTGCGCGACCTGCGACGGCTCGTCCTGCACGATTTCCCGGCCGGAGAGTTCGCCATCGGCGAGCTTCGCATCGTGGCCGAGCCCATCTGTCACCCGGGCTTCACCGTCGGGCTCCGCATCGCGGCGGGCAGCAGCACGCTCACGTATCTCACCGACCACGAGCCGGCGCTCGGCGTGCCGTCCTTCCCCGCGTCCGCGGACTGGACCTCCGGGTACGAGCTCGCCCGCGACGTCGATCTGCTCCTGCACGACGCGCAGTACAGCCTCGAGGAGTACGCGGACCACGTCGGCTGGGGGCACAGCGCGATCGAGCACGCGCTCGTCTTCGCCAGGCTCACGCGGGCGCAGCACCTCGTCACCTTTCATCACGACCCCGCGCACGACGACGACGACCTCGATCGCTTGACGGCCGCGGCGAGAGCGGCAGTCGACGTCGCGTGCGCCGTGACGGTCGGCGCCGAGGGGGCGGTGTTCGAGCTTCGCTAGACCGCCGGACGGATCAGGCGCCGAGCTCCCGGGCGAGGCGCTCGGCGTGCAGCGGCGCGCCCATCCCGCGGAAGAGCTGCTGCGCGTGGCGCAGCGCGGCCTCTGCTGCTGCCGCGTCGCCGGCGTGCTCGGCGGCGCGGCAGCGCAGCTCGTACAGGTGCGGCAGGATCAGACGGAAGCCGATCTCCTCGGCTCTCGACTGCGCGCGGTCGAGCAGCCGGCGCGCCTCGGCGACCGCGCCGTCGCCACCGCGCGCAAGGTGGACGCTGGCAAGGGCGCGGTGCGCGTAGACCTCGCCGCGTAGCGCGCCGCAGCGTGCCGCCCGGTCCAGCGCCCGCTCGGCCACTGCCTGCGCTGCCGCGAACGCACCGAGGGAGCAGTGCACGAGGGTGAGGTCGCTCAACACCTCCGGTTCGTGGAACAGGATCGTACGCACGGTGAAGGGTAGCGCCCGCTCCAGTGCCGCTACCGCCTCGTGCGCGTCGCCTGCGAGTGCCAGCGAGCGGCCGAAGACGTGCAGGGCCATGCCCTGGGAAATGGGGCTTTCGATCCGCTCGGCGATGTCGAGGCTCTCGCGTGCGGCGGCGACGGCTCGGGCGGCGTCGCCGCGCTCGCACCAGAGAGCGCTCTCCAGCCAGAGGTTCCAACCGGTCACCTCCAGCGCACCGCGCGCGCGGCCCACCTCGACGCCGCGACGGAAGTGCTCGTGGGCAACGTCCAGTTGCCCCGTATGAAACGGGGCCCAGCCTCGATAGCAGGTCACGAGTGCGGGCACGTCATAGCCAACGAGCGGCGAGGCGCGCTCCAGATCGTCGGCCGCGTGACGCAGTACGGATTCCAGCATCGCGAACATGTCGGCGACGAGTCCCATCGCCACGGCGGACAAGAACAGCCGCAGCTCGAGCGCACACGCGAGCGCGGTATCGCCAGCCTGTTCGGCGAGACGGAGACCCGCGGCGGACAGCTCGCTTGCACGCCCCGGATCGCCGAGCGAAAAGGCACAGGGAATCGCGAACGCGTTGTAGAGTGCTGCGCGCGCGCGCGGGTCGTCGTGGCGTTGCGCCCACGCCTCGCCCTCGCGCAGCAGCTCGTTCGCCTCGTCGGCGGACATGCCGAGGCGCCAGCCGTACTCGAGGATCATGAGACGAGACTGCTGGCCGAGCGCCAGCGCGACCGCGGGGTCGCCGATCTGCTCGGCGAGCTCGCGCACGCGGTCCCAGTGCCGGCGCGCCTCGGGGGAGTTGCTGCCGGCGATCAGCTCCGCGGCGCGCCGGTGCCAGCGCGCCGCCGGCTCAGCCTCCCCGCCGAGATCCCAGTGATGCGCGAGCAGAGCTGCGTTCTCGTCGAGCTTGTCGGCGTGCAGATCCTCGAGGGCACGTGCGACGGCGAGGTGTACTCGACGGCGATGGGTGGCGAGCTGCGAGCGCTCCGCTACCTCGTGCGTCAGGGGGTGGCGAAAGGAGTACTCGACGTCGGGATAGAGCGCCTCCTCGTGAATGAACTCGGCCCGGCGCAGCGCCGCGACCGCAGCGTCGAGCTCGTCCGAAGCGAGGTCGCTGACCCGGCGCAGCAGCGGCTCGGTGAACTTCCGTCCGATCACCGCCGCGGTCTGCAGCAGCGACCGCTCGCGCTCGGGCAGGCGGTCGATGCGCGCCGCGAGAACGCCGTGCACCGTCGGGGGCACATCCAGGCGCTCGATCGGCGCGTCGAGACGATAGGCGCCTGACTGGCCAACCAGGCTGCCGGACTCCGCCAGCGACTGGATGATCTCCTCGATGAAGAACGGGTTGCCACCCGTGCGCTCGCGGATCAGCGCGGGCAATCGCGCCGTCGACGGATCGCTGCCGAGGAGATCCGTGAGGAGCGCGTCGAGTGCCTCGGCGCCGAGCGGATGCAGCGGCAGCTGCTGGTAGGACGGTCGCGCCATCCACTCGGCGCTGTACTCGGGGCGGAAGTTCAGCAGCAGCATGGTGCGCGTCCCCGGCACGACGTCGGCGACCTGGGCGATGAACGCGTCGCTGCCCTCGTCGATCCAGTGCGCGTCGTCGACGAGCAGTACCGCGGGCTCGCGGACGCTGCGCGCCTGGATCAGCCTTCGCGTGAAGGCGAACAGCTGTCGCTGGCGCACGGCCGGATCCATGGTGGCCGCCGGGCGCTGCGGATCGGGGACGCCGAGGAACTCGAAGGCCAGCGGCAGGAAGGGCTCGAGGTCGCGTTCGAGCAGCAGCATGCGCCCGACGATCTTCTCGCGCGCCAGCTGATCGCCGTCCTTCTGTGTGATCCCGAAGTAGTCGCGGAACATCTCCAGGATCGGCAGCAGCGGCACCACCTTGCCGTGCGAGGGGCAGTGGGCCTGATAGATGGCGACGCCGCGTGCCCGGCACTGCTCGACGAACTCGAGACAGAGGCGGCTCTTGCCGACGCCGGCCTCGGCCACCACACCGACGACACCACCGCGGCCTTCGAGCGCGCGGTTGAGCGCCGCTTCCAGTACCGCCAGCTCGTCGGTGCGGCCGACGAGCCGCGAGAAGCCGCGCGCGCGCGAGCGATCGAGACGGCTGCGCAGCGCGCCGACACCGAGAAGCTCGTAGGCGGTGACGGCGGCGCTGACGCCTTTCAGAGCGAAGGCGCCGAGATCGCGCAGCGCGAAGTAGCCCTCGACCAGACGCGCGGTGTGCTCGGTGAGGTACGCGCTGTCGGCGGCGGCGCGTTGCTCCATGCGCTGCGCCAGGCCGACGGTGTGACCCTGGGCGGTGTAGTCCATGCGCAGGTCGTCGCCGAGCATCCCGATCTTGCCGACGACGACCTCGCCGGAGTTGATGCCGATGCGCACCGAGAGGCTGACCCCCGGGCTGCGGCGCAGCTCGTCGGCGTAGCGCTTGATCGTGTCGCGCAGGTGCAGCGCCGCGTAGCAGGCGCGCTGCGCGTGATCTTCGTGCGCGATCGGCGCACCGAAAAGCGCCATGATGCCGTCGCCGGTGAACTTGTCGACGAAGCCCTCGAAGCGCTCGACCCCCTCGGTGAGGATGGTGAAGAAGCGCTGCATGATCGCGCTCCACGCTTCCGCGTCCATCTGCTCGGCGAGCTCCATCGAGCCCTGCACGTCGGCGAACAGCACGGTCACCTGCTTGCGCTCGCCTTCGAGCGCGGACTTGGATTGCAGGATCTTGTCGGCAAGGCGCTTGGGGGTGTGGCTGCGCGGACTCCGGGCAATGTCCTTCGTTGCTGGACTGGAGCTGCCGACCAGGGAGCTGCCGCACTCACCACAGAACTTCTTGTTCGTCGGACTGTCCGCACCGCAGTGTGGGCACCGATTCGCCAATGCCGTGCCGCAATCGCCGCAGAACTTCTTGCCGGCCGGGTTGTCGCTCCCGCAGCTGGGACAGGTCATTGCGCCTTCACTCGAGCCGACCTGCCGCAGGGCCGCGTTTCGCCGCCTCTCGATCTCGGGACGCGACGCCGATGCCGCGTTGGCGCCTGGCCAGGGACACCGTGCGCCGGGCGCGGCGCGCTTCGGCGATGACCGCGCGCGCTTCGTCGAGGCTCGCGATGTCCCGCGCTGTCCGACATTTGCCGGGCCTGCCTACCACCCACCCGCGGGCGGTGTCGAACCGACCCTCGGTCGAGTCCGATGTTGCCCGGCGTGATCGCGCTCGCGACCGACCCCCGGCCGGCCGGATGCCGCAAGCTGTCGGGGAACGACGACGTGTTCCGGGTGCGCGTCGGCCGCTATCGGCTCCTGTACGCGATCGCGGGCCGACGGTTGGTGATCATCGTCCTCGAGGTCGGAGACCGGAAGGACGTCTATTGCGCGTCCGGCGCAGCTCATGCCTCGATCGACCGCTGGTAGCGTCCTCGGTCTTGACGCGAGGTGTCTCTGGTGACACTTTGGGGCACGCATGAAGACCATCTCCATCAAGGAGCTCCACGACAAGACCGGCGAGTGGCTCCGGCGGGTACGGACGGAGGGTGAGGTCATCGTCACCGAGCGCGGAACCCCCGTCGCGCGGATGCTGCCCCCGGCGAGGACGGCAGCAGGGAGCCCATTCGCGAAGCGGAAGCTGTTGCGTGGGGTGGCCCGGTTGATCGCGCGCCCGATCGGCGGCCCCGATAGTTCGACCATCATCTCCACCATGCGCGACGGCCGGTGATCTACTTCGACTCCTGTTATCTGGCGAAGCTCTACTTGATGGAGTCGGACAGTGCCCGGGTTCGTGCCCGGGCAGAGGCCTCGGTGGGGCTCGCCTGCTGCGCCACGGGTCGCGGCGAAGTGGTGGCCACGTTCCATCGGCACTTCCGGGAGCGACGGCTCACGCAACGCGAGTTCCGACTGCTCGCGACCCAAGTCGAAGCCGACCTGGATGGCGGCTTGTGGACGGCCTTGCCGGTGACCACGGCAGTCGTCGAGGCGCAGGCGCGTCGCATGGCGACGCTGCCGGGGACGGTGTTCCTGCGCGCCGCCGACGCACTGCACCTCGCGTGCGCTGCCGAAGCCGGGCTGCCCGAGGTGTACAGCAGCGACCGCCATCTCGTCGCCGCCGCGCCGCACTTCGGATTGCGGGCGGTGACGCTGTAGCGGTTACGACCTACTCCAACCCGGCCTGACGCAGGGCCACGTTGCGGCGCGCGTCGACCGCGCGACGGCGACGCTGAAGCCGCGTTGGACCATCTCGAGAGACAGGTCGGGCTGGACGCAGTGCGTCTCCAGCTGCGTCCACGGTACGATCCGCGTCGTGCCTCGTACCCCGGCCTGTCCACCACCGAGCACCACTGCCCCGCCGCGCGGAGCCCGTGGCGCCAGGGTCCCCAGGGTCGAAGCAAATTTCGGATCGAACGTCGACGCGGCCTTGATCTCGATCGGGTACACGCCATCGGCGTACTCCAGCACCAGGTCGATCTCCTTGCCGCTCGCGTCGCGGTAGAAGAAGAGATTCGCCGCCCGTCCCGCATTGAACCGCCGCTTCAGGAGCTCGACGACGATCAGGGTCTCGAACAGCGCGCCGCGCAGTGGGTGAGCCGTGAGGTGGCGGGGCTCTTCGATGCGCAGCAGATGACCCGCGAGCCCGGTGAAGCACCCCTGATATATGGTTCGGCTGCCCGGGCGATGTATTCGGCTACCTTGGCCACTGCGATGCTGACAATCCTCCAGGTCAGTGGAGGATTGTTAACCGATCACGGGTTTGTGTCTGGCGCGGGAGACAGTGAGTGCCCGCCGCTCGTCCGCCGCTCGTCAGAGCTCGGGAAGCAGAACTGCGAGTGCTGTCATGATCCGGTCCAGCCGGGGATCGTTTTCCAGATTGATCTGCGTCGAAGAGGGCTCCGGCAGGATCCAGTTGTTCGGTGCAAAGCCGACACTCACGCGAGAGCGCGGATCCATGCACGCCCATGATCCACCATAGCCACCCCAGTGCATGCTGGTCGGCGAAGGCGCCGGAAACTCCTTGCTGTCGAGCCCGAAGCCGAGCGAGCTTCATCCAGCCGATGTAGGGGCACTGCCCGTAGGCCTGCTCCTTGCCGGCCTCCTGGACCGTCTTCTCGGACAGGAAGCGTACGCCATCGAGCTCGCCGCCGTTGGCGATGATCGCGCAGACCCTGGCGACGGAGCGTCCGTTGCCGTGCCCGCCGCTCCCGGGGGATTCAGCCGAAACGCGTTCCCAGGACATGACATCGCTCATGTCGATCGCATTCAGGATCTTGCCGGCCAAGCCATCCTCCTGGAACGCGCCTTCCGGAACCCGCGGAAACGCCATGCGCGCCAGCTCGGCCGTTGACGACAGCCTGACCTGAAAATCGGCGCCCACCTTCTCGGCGATCTCCTCGCGGAAGAACTCCGATGCCGCGCGCCCGTCGACGCGGTGGATCAGCTCGCCAACGAGAAAGCCGTACGTCATCGTCGGCAGGTAGGGTGGCGCCCCCTGCTGATCGACGCAGCGGCCCGTCAATACCATGAGCCCGAGCCGGCGCGCCTCGGCCGCCATCTCCTCGACGAGGCGCGACTTGCCGACGCCGGCCTCACCGCCGATCAGCAGCAGCGCGCCGCTGCCGGCGCGGGTGCGCTCTACCGCCTGCAGCAGCCGGGCGCGCTCCGCGGCGCGCCCGACGAAGGGCGTACGCTCCTGCCCGACCAGGACGCCGCTCGCCCCGTCGGCAGCCCTGGCACCTCCCAGAGGTGCCAGGGCGCGTCGATGCCCTTCAGTGCAAACTCGCCGCGATCGAGCAGCTCGCCGCGCGCCGTGCCGAGGACGCCGTGCACCGTTTCGCAGGCGACGATGCCCCCGGCGGGCGCCACGGACCGATCGCGCGCTGGATCTCCTGCGCGCAGACGACCGCGCGGCGCGCCGACTGGAAGGCCACCATGAGCGCTCGAGCGCCGTCCCGGCCGCGTCGCCGAGGCGCTGCTTCAGCAAGGTCGAGTCGACGAGGTCGCTCGACAGCACGGTGACGGTGCCCTCCGGAAGAGCGACGACGTCAGCCGGCATGCGGAACCACTTCCCCCACCAGCCGTTTGGCGGGGTCCGGCGCGCCCCACTTCTCGCAGAGCATGGAATCGGCGAGATTGTCGCTGTGTGGCTCGGGACGGCTCATCGGGATCTCCCGGATCGAAGATTGCTCATGACGCGGGCGGTGAGCGTCTTGACCATGTCCGGACGGAATAGCTCATCTGTACGACGACTCCAGGCCCCGGCATGCGACGCCATCTCCCGCGCTAGCCGATCAACGAGCTTTCCACAGCTTGACGAGGCGACTCCTCCGAATGGCGCGGTCGTGGGTTGCGAGCGGCAGGCGGTACGCCCGAGCCGTGGCGACGATGAGCCGGTCGGCCGGGTCGCCATGGAACGTCACCGGTAGGCCGGCGAGCGCGACCACCACTTCGACATCGAGCGGAACGATCTCGACCACACCGACGGCTGCGGCGTCGCGGATCCAGACGTCGAAGGCGCGGTCGAGGGTCAGCCGCCCCTTGGCATGCAGCATCTGCGCTTCCCAGAGGCTGACCGCAGCCAGACGCACCGCACAGTGTGACGCGAGTCGATCCAGCGCGGCGCGATCCTTCGCCGCGAGCCGAGGTGAACCCAGCAGCCACCACAGCCAGACGTGCGTATCGAGAAGGGTCAATCACCAGCCTCGAACTCACCCGCATCGAGCACCGATTCGCCCGGCTCCGCCAGCAGCGCGCCCGACCCGCGCAGGCGCTGCCACGGCCGGCGCGGTACCCCGGCCGCGGTGGGCGGAGGCGCGAGTCGGGCGACCACCCTGCCGCGCCGCTTGATGTCCACCGGTTCTCCTCCGGTTTCGACGCGGCGGATGAGCTCCAGGCAGGTGGCGCGGAAGCGAGTGACCGAAATGTCCATAACGCGATCCTACATGGGCATTCCAGGGTGGACAACTGTAGTACGAAGCGTCACTCCAGCTCCCGCACCAGCCGGTCGGCGGGATCCGGCGCGCCCATGGCGCGGTACATGGCCTCGGCCTCGCGCAGGCCGGCTTCGCAGAGCGCGGGATCGTGGCGACCCGCAAGGCGTGCCTCCGCCTCGCGCAAGCGAGGCAGCAGCGAGTTGCCGCCGCTCTTGCGCACCAGCTCGCGCGCTGCGGCGATCACGGTCGCGATCTCCTGCTCCGGCGCGCCGGCACGGACCAGCGCGTCGGCCAGTGCGGCGCGCGCGACGGCGGCTTGAAACAAGGCGCCGCTCGCGTCTGCGACGTCGATCCCTTCACGTGCCGTCGCGATCGCGGCCGCGGTTTCACCGCGCGCGAGACACGAGTCGGAGACCTGCGCGAGGACAATGGCCAGCCACTCGAGTGCCGTTCCCTCGCTGCGCGACTGTGCCATGTACTCGGCGAAGCGCTCTTCGCAGGCGTCGTAATCGCCGCTCAGGAAGTGGGCGATCGCGAGGGCGAACGAGGCGCCGATCTGCGAGTACCGGCTGCCGACCGCCTCGGCGATCTCCACGGACTCCAGGCTTGCGCGGCGCGCTTCCATCACCGGCACCCGAGAAGTACCGCGGCCGCAGTATGCGCAATGGCTCAGCACACTGAGAGCCCAGCCGAGGTTCTCTTGCGCACCATGCTCGCGAGCCATCCGGATGGCGCGTTCCGCGCGCGGCCAGCACTCGTCGAAGCGGCCCGCCTGGGCCAGTATCCACGCCGCCAGGCACTCGGCCCAGATCAGCGGGCTGTAGCCGACGAGCTCGCGACCCGCCTGTGGATCGCCGCCGGTGAGCTCGGCGATGCGATCGAACTCCCCGAGGCCCTGCTCGAGGCGCCCGGTCGTCAGGAGCCAGTAGGCGCGGCCGCATAGGATCGCGATCCTCTCGTCCAGCGACATGGCGTCGTCGACCATCCCGACGGCTTCCTCGGCGACGTCGAGAGCCGCCTGAACGCGACCGGTCACACCGAGATGCGAGGCAAAGCCGGTCAGTGCGGTGGCGATGACGTTCGGGCGCCCGAGCTCCTGCGCCAGCGCCCGGGTCTCGTCCATGCAGGCGTTGACCTCGTCCGCGCCCATGGCGAGGCGCCAGGTGCCACCGGCCATGATCAGGCCGCAGGCGCGGAGCCGCGACTCCTTGCTGTCGGTATCGTCGAGCGCGCGGCCGAGCTGGCGCACCTTGCCCCAGTGCCGCAGCCCCTCGACGGGATCGCGCGCGCCGGCCCACTCGGCGGCGCGGCGATGCCAGCGCACCGCCTGCGCGGCGTCGGCGGCCTCTTCCCAGTGATGCGCCAGCAACGCCGCCTGCTGGTCGAGGTCGTGCGGGTGCGCCGCCTCGATCACGCGCGCCACGGCGGCGTGCAGACGCCGGCGCCGCTCCTGCAGCTGCGAGGCGAGCGCGACCTCCTGCGTCAAGGGATGCTTGAAGAGGTACTCGGCGACCGGGTACAGCGACTGCTCGTAGACGAACTCGGTGTCCTTGAGCTTCTGCAGCGCCTCGCGCAGCTGCGGCGCGTCCTGCTCGACGACGGCGGCGAGCGTCGGCTCGTCGAACTCGCGTCCGATCACCGCGGCGGTCTGCAGCACGTCCTTCTCGCGCTCCGCGAGCCGATCGATGCGCGCCGCGAGCAGAGCGTGCACGGTGCTCGGCACCTCCAGCTTGTCGACGGGCGTGATGAGACGATAGGCGCCCTTGCTACCCTGCAGCTTGCCCGACTCGATGAGGTTCTGGATCACCTCCTCGGTGAAGAACGGGTTGCCGGCGGTACGGCGATGGATCGCCTCGGCGAGGCCGGCGGTGCTCAGATCGCTGCCGAGCAACGCCTCGACCAGCTCGCGGATCGCGTCGGGGCCGAGCGGCGCGATCGGCAGCTGGTGGTAGAACGACTTGCCCATCCACGGCGCCTGGTACTCGGGGCGGAAGTTGAGCAGCACCAGCGCGCGCGTGCCGACCGCGGCGTCGATCAGCGGCTCGAGGAATGCAGCACTGCCGCCGTCGAACCAGTGCAGGTCCTCGAGCAGCGTGACCGTGGTCTCCTTCTGGCCGCGCGCCTGGACCACGCGGCGCACGATGTCGAACATCTGCCGCTGGCGCGCCTCGGGGTCGATGCGCGGCGCCGGGTTCTCCGGATCAGGGACCCCCATGAACTCGAAGTTCAGCGGCAGGCTGTCGCGCAGGCGCTCGTCGAGCAGCAGCAGGCGGCCGGCGATGCGCTCGCGCGCGGTGGCGTCGCTGTCCTGCTCGGTGACGCCGTAGAAGGCGCGGAACAGGCGCAGCACCGGCAGGAACGGGATCGCCTTGCCGTGCGCGACGCCGGTGGTCTCGTAGGTCATCAGGCCGCGCGCGCGGCAGCGCTCGAGGAACTCGAAGCACAGGCGGCTCTTGCCGAGCCCCGCGTCGCCGACGATGCCGACGACCTGGGCGTGCCCGTCGCGGGCGCGCGCCAGCGCCGACTCGAGCACCTGCATCTCGTCGCCGCGCCCGACGAAGCGCGAGAAGCCGCGGCTGCGCGACACGTCGAGGCGCGTGCGCATCTGGCCGAGGCCCTGCAGCTCGTGGACGTGCAGCGCGCCCTGCACGCCCTTGATCTCCATCTCGCCCAGATCGGCGAGCGCGAAGTAGCCCTGGACGTGCGCGGCGGTGTGCGCCGTCAAGTACACCTTGCCGGGCTCGGCGATCTGCTCCATGCGCGCCGCGAGCCCGACGGTGTGTCCCTGCGCTGTGTAGTCCATGCGCAGGTCGTCGCCGAGCATGCCGATCTTGCCGACGATCACCTCGCCGGAGTTGATGCCGATGCGCGCCGAGAAGTTGAGGCCGCGCCGCATGCGCAGCTCGTTGGAGTAGGCGCGTAGCCCGTCGAGCATGTGCAGCGCCGCGTAGCAGGCGCGGCGCGCATGATCCTCGTGCGCGATCGGTGCACCGAACAGCGCCATGATGCCGTCGCCGGTGAACTTGTCGACGAAGCCCTCAAAGCGCTCCACGCCCTGCGACAGGATCTGGAAGAAGCGTTGCATGATCTCCGACCACTGCTCGGGATCGAGCTTCTCCGCGAGCTCCATCGAGCCCTTGACGTCGGCGAACAGCACGGTGACCTGCTTGCGCTCGCCCTCGAGGGCGGCCTTCGTTTGCAGGATCTTGTCGGCGAGATGCTTGGGCGTGGCGGGGTGTGGCTCGGGCGCTGCGACCGGGGCGCTGCCCAGCGCCGCGCGGCACTTGCGGCAGAACTTGGCACTGGGCCGGTTCGCGGCGCCGCACGCCGGGCACGCGGATTCGAGCGATCCGCCGCACTCTTCACAGAAGACCGAATCGTCGAGGTTGTCGGTCTGGCACTTCGGGCATTTCATGGGCTTCGCGGACTCAGCCGAGGTTCGGGTAGCGCCGGCGCATCTCGTCCAGCATCCACTGCCGTGCCAGAACATTGCCCGCGACGACCGCCCGGAAGCGCTCGCGCGAGATCGCGTAGGTGATCATTTGCGTCGTGGCCGTCACCGTGGCGGCGCGTACCGTGTCGAGCAGCACGCCGCGCTCGCCGACCACGTCGTGCTCGGCGACCGTCGCGACGCCCTTGCGGCCGATGGTGACGACGGCGCTGCCTTCCTCGACGATGTAGCACTCGGGCGATTCGTCGCCCTCGCTGCACAGCAGATCGCCGGGCTCGAAGCTCATCGGGTACGCGGTGGCGGCGAGCTGCTCGAGTTCGTTCCTGGTGCAGCGCTCGAACAGGCTGTTGCGCTGCAGCAGCGCGACGGTGGCGGCGAGCTGCTCTCCCTTGCGCACCGGCACCGAATCCTGGCGCGCGGGGTCGGTCTCGATGCGCTGGCGCAGCTCGGCGCGCCAGCGCAGGTCGGCGCCGGCGTCGCCCGCGCGCGGTCGCAGCCCGCGCTCGACGTGCTCGGTCGCCGGTGTCGCTACGGGCGACTGGACGGTGGCGCTCGCTGCGGCCTGCGCAAGGCCCGGACGCGCACTCGCCGCGGTACGGCACACGACGTCGAGGCCGGTGAGGCCGCGCAGCGCCAGGCGGTCCTGGAAGCAGGGCTCGGCACCGGCGAGCTCGATGTGCGCGAAGCGCTGCAGCAGCGTGCGGAAGGTGATCTCGATCTCCGCCCGCGCCAGTGCTGCGCCGAGACAGAAGTGCACGCCGCCACCGAAGGTCAGCGGCTGGACGTCGGTGCGCGTCACGTCGAGGCGATCGGGGTTGGCGTAGCGTCCGGGGTCGCGGTTGCCGGCGCCGAGCAGGGCGAACACCTGCTCGCCGGCGGGGATGGTCACGCCGCCGACCTCGACGCTCGCCTCGGTGACGCGGTTCACCAGCTGCACGCTGCCGTCGTAGCGCAGGAACTCGTCCGGCAAGTTCACGAACAGCGTCGGGTCGCGGCGCAGCAGGGCGAGCTGGTCGGGCTGGCGCAGCAGCGCGAGCAGGCCGTTGCCGAACAGGTTGGTGGTGGTCTCGAAGCCTGCCGCGAATAGCAGCGACGCGAGCGTCGCCAGCTCGTCGTCCGTCAAGCGATCGCCGTCGACCTCGGCCGCGGCGAGGCTGCTCAGCAGGTCGTCGCCCGGCTGGCGGCGCTTCTCCGCAATCAAGCTCAGGAAGTAGGCGCGGATCGCGAGCTGTGCGGCATCGGCCGCCGCCATCTGCGCGTCGGTCGGCTGCATCTCGAAGATCGCCACCAGATCGCGCACCTGGGTGCGGAACTGCGGTCGATCCGCGACCGGCACGCCGAGCATCTCGCCGATGATCGTCACCGGCAGCGGGAAGCCGACGGCTTCGAGCACGTTGCCGCCGCCGGCGCCGGCCACCGGCTCGAGCAGCTCGTTCACGACGCGCTCGATGACCGGCTTCAGGTTCTCGATGGTGCGCGGCGTGAACGACCTGGTGACCAGCTTGCGCAGCCGGGTGTGCTCCGGACCGCTCACATTGAGCATCGAGTGCTCGCCCGCGGTCAGCGACGGGTGACGCCGCCAGTCCGCTCCGAAGCGCTGCTCGATCTGCTGCGCGTAGGCCTTGCCGAAGCGCGGATCGCGCATCGCGGCCCAGCAGTCGTCGTAGCGGGTGAGCGCCCACACCCCTATCGTGGCGCGATGTACGGGCTGGGTCCGGCGCAGCTGGTCGTAGAGCGGGTACGGATTGGCGCGTCCGTCAGGGGTCATGAACAGCTTGACGAAAACGGCGTCCGCGTCGGACGGCGACGAGGCGTCGGTCTGGGGATTCATCGACTGTCCTTGCTCTCGACGCGCTGCGTTGGCGGAGGATTCTGGCACGGTGGGTGACCGACTCCTATCGCCGAACCCGTGCGGCCGTCAAAGCGGCGCCGCACGACCGCGTCGCGTCAGTCAGCGCGCACGTGCACGACGACGACGCTCGCGTTGTCACCGCCGCCGGCCGTAAGCGCGCGCTTCACGAGCTCCTCGCCGGCCTGGCCGGGCGTCGGCATGTCGCCCAGGACCTGCGCGATGGTCTCCGCCGGGAGGAGACCGGTCACGCCGTCGCTCGACAGCAGGAACACGTCACCGCCGCGGATCTCCGCGCAGCCGACCGCCACGACGACGTCGGGGCCGACGCCGAGCGCCGAGGTGAGCTGGTTGGTGTGCGGCAGGTCGAGCGGCACGGTGCCGCCGTTGCGATAGGGCTCGCCGAAGCGCGTGTGGTCGGCGGTCAGCAGCTCGAGCTGGCCGTCGCGCAGGCGGTAGAGGCGGCTGTCACCGACGTGCGCCCAGGCGGCCCGCTTGCTCCACTCGTGCAGCACCACGGCAACGACGGTGGTGCCCATCGCCCGCGTCGCCGCAGCGGCGTCCTCGTGGCCGCGCTGGAAGATGCGTCGGTTGGCCTCCTCGATGGCACCTGCGAGACGTTCCACCTCGAGCCGGGCCAGCTCCTCGTCGCGTTTGCCCGTATTGCCGAGGCCGAGGCGGGCGAGCCACGCCATCGGCCCGCGCGTGGGCAGGAGGGTGCGGCCGGGCTGGGTGTCGTCCTCGCCCGCATAGGCGTCGCGCAGGATGTCGACCGCCATACCGCTCGCGATCTCGCCGTCCGCATGGCCGCCCATGCCGTCGGCGACCACGAACAGCCCGAGGTCGGGGAAGCAGCCGACGTGGTCCTGGTTCGACTCGCGGACCAGGCCGATGTCGGTTTTCGACCAGCTCTCGAACCTCATGGGCGCAGGGAGTATAGGACGTGTTTCGATGAGTACGTCAAACGACGTCGCGGAGCTTCTCGGCCGCATCGCGCGCGAGAAGACGGTACGGCTGGTGACCCGCGGGCGGCGCAGCGGCCAGCCCCGTGCGGTGACCATCTGGTTCGTCGTGGTCGATGGTGGCATCGGCCTCGGCACCTTGAACGACGAGCGCAACTGGGTGCGCAACGCGCGGCACAGCGGCGCGGTCGAGCTCGGGTTCTCGGCCGGCAGCCTGCGCGGGCGCTTCGCCGACGTGACCGACCCCGAGCACCACCAGCGCATCCGGACGGCGATGGCACGCAAGTACTGGCCCTTCCGCATCGCCTCCTGGTTCGGCTTCGGGCAGCGCACCACGTTCGCCGTGGGCGACCTCGAGGTCTCGACCGGCTGAGCGGGCGGGCGGCCGGGCACGCCGCAGATTCGCTACAGCGTCTCGACGCGGACCGTGTTGGTGCGGGCGCGGGCCGGGAAGGGCAGTCCGGCGGTCAGCACCACCCGTGCCCCCTCGGCGAGCCCGAGCTGTGCGCGCAGCAGCGCCTTGATGCTCGTCGTGGCCTCGTCGAAGTCGCCGCCGAAGTCGTCGATGTAGAGCGGGCGCACCGCCCAGGTGAGGTTCAGGCGTCGGCAGACCACGTGGTCGACGGTCACCGCGACCAGCGGCTGGCGTGGCCGCCAGCGCGCCAGCGAGCGCGCCGAGGCCCCGCTCTGCGTCAAGCAGACGATGGCGGCTGCCTGGCAGGCGTCCGCTGCCAGCACCGCGCCGCGCGCGGTCGCGTCCGGAACCTCGAGCGCATCCGCCGGCAGCTCGACCGCGCCGCGCCGCGCGCCGGCGTACTCTTCGCTGGCGACGATGATCCGCCGCATGGTGCGCACGGTCTCGGTCGGGAAGCGGCCCATCGCGGTCTCGCCCGAGAGCATCACGGCGTCGCTGCCGTCGAGGACGGCGTTGGCGACGTCGCTCGCCTCGGCCCGGGTCGGCATCGGGCTCGACACCATCGACTCGAGCATCTGCGTCGCCGTGATGACCGGCGTGCCGCCGCGGCGGCAGGTCTCGATGATGCGCTTCTGCAGCACGGGCACGGTCTCGATCGGGCACTCCACGCCGAGGTCGCCGCGCGCGACCATCACCGCGTCGGCGATGCGCACGATGTCCTCGAGCTGCTCGACCGCCTGGCGCTTCTCGATCTTCGCGACCACCAGCGCGTCGCGCCCGCGCTGCGCGATGCCGTCGCGCAGCAGCGCGACGTCCGCTGCCGCGCGCACGAAGGACAGCCCGACGTAGTCGACGCCCGCCTCGAGTACGCAGTCGAGGTCGCGCCAGTCCTTCTCGGTGAGCGAGGGCAGGGACGTGCCGGCATCCGGCAGGCTCAGGCCCTTGCGGTCGCTCAGCGTACCGCCGACCTCGACCCGGGTGTGGACGTCGCTGCCACGTACCTCGGTGACCAGCAGCGCGAGCAGGCCGTCGTTCAGGAAGATACGCATGCCCGGGGTCACGTCGCCGGCGAGCCCGGCGTAGTTGACCGAGACCCGCGTGCCGTCACCGAGGACGTCGTCCTTGGTGAGGATCAGCGGCTGGCCGCTCTCGAGCTCGGTCGCGCCGCCGCGGATCCGTCCGACACGGAGCTTCGGTCCGGCGAGGTCGGCCAGGATCGCGAGCGGGAGGGCCGCGTGCGCGCTGCGCTCGCGCAAGAGAGCGATCGTCGCCCGCAGCTCGTCGTGGCTGCCGTGCGCGCAGTTGACGCGCGCCACGTCGAGGCCGGCCGCGAGCAGGGCATCGATGGCGGCTGCGGAGCTGGTCGCGGGTCCGATGGTGGCGACGATCTTGGTGCGCGGACCCGCGAGCGCGCTGGTGCTCACCTCAGTCGTCCGCCCGGCGCGCCCAGAGCAGGATGCGCTTGAAGGGATAGAAGTAGGGGTGCTCGTCGTGCAGCTGCGGCAGCAGGCGCGCGCGGTAGCGCTCGAGGAAGAGCGGAAACAGCTCCGCCGGCAGCGCCGTCTCGTAGGCGGTGAGCGTCGTGCCGCGCAGCCACTCGACGACGTCGTCGCGCGAGTCCAGATGGTGGCCGTAGACCTGGAGGCGGACGTTCTGGCGCGCGTAGCCGAGCTCGTCGAGCAGTACCGCGTAGCGCTCGGGCGCGAGCACGGCTGGCGGGCGCGCGGGTGCGGTCATGGCACTCGCGAAGGGCTCCTCCCTGGCGACCTCGGCGGCCACGACGTGCGAGGGGTGGTCGAAGTTCGCGGGCACCTGGACGGCGAGTTGCCCGCCGGGGGCGAGCGCCGCCGTGAGGCGGCCGAGCAGCCGGGCATGGTCCGGTAGCCACTGCAGCGCCGCGTTCGAGAACACCAGGTCCCACTCCTGGTCACCCCGGAAGTCGGCGATGTCGGCCTTCGAGAAATTGAGGCCGGGTCCGCCGAACGCCTCGCTGCTCGCCAGCATGTTGGCCGAGCGCTCGAGGCCAAGCGTCGCCCGTGCGCCGAGGCGCGCGTGCAGCGCCGCGGTGAGCTCACCGGTGCCGCTGCCGAGATCGACGACGCGCATGTCCGGTGCGGGCTCGACGAGCGCGCACAGATCCTCGAACGGCTGCCGGCGCTCGGCGGCGAAGCGCTGGTACTGCGCGGGGTTCCAGTGGTCCTGCGACATGCGCGGGATCCTGGCCCGTCCCGGCCGCCGTGGCAAGGTCGCGTGCGGGGTGGGGGGCGGGAAAGGGCATCGGCTGGGATGGAATGGGACCCTGCCCCACGGACGTCAGCCCATCGCCGCCGGGTAGACACGCCGCCCCGCGACCCAGGTCTCGCTCACGCGCGGCGGGTTCTCGGGGTCGAGCGCGCCTTCGAGCAGGACGAGGTCCGCGCGCAGGCCCGGCGCGAGGCGGCCGCGCTCGTACTCTTGACCGCCGGCGAAGGCCGCACCGGCGGTGTAGGCGCGCAGCCACTCCTCGTAGGCGAGCGCCTGCTCCGGGCCGACGATCGCTCCCGAGCCGCTGCGTCGCGTGCTGCCGCGCGCGGCGGTGAGAAGCGGCTGGTGGAAGGCGCAGGGATCGTCCGACGACGCCGCCAGCCGGACGCCGGCTCGCGCCAGATCGCCGAACGGCAGCCAGGTCTCGTCGTCGAAGCGCACGCCCGCGACCGCATTGCCGACGTGGTCGACGAAGCCCGGCTGCACGACCCCGACGAGATCGAGCGCGTGCATCTCGGACATCTGCGCCGCCGACGCGAGCATGGCGTGCTCGACGCGCAAGCGCAGGTCGGCGCCACCGCGCACCCGGCGCGCGCCGCGGAACGCGGCCAGCGCGTGTGCCAGGCCGACGTTGCCGATCGCGTGCACGGCGATTGCGAAGCCGCGCTCGACCAGGGTGCGCACGTCCTCCTCGACGCCCGGCAGCGCGATGCCGAGCTCGATGCGCGAGCCCGCCATGTGGACGTCGATCGCCGGTGCCGCACCGCCGTCGGCGAACAGCTTGACGGCACCGACGCGCAGCCACTCGTCGCCATCGCCGCTCGGCGCGCCGTCGAGGCGGGCGGGGTCGAGCCGCGCCAGCAGATCCTCGCCGTGCGGCAGCATCAGCACCGAGATCGGCAGCGCGTGCGCGCCGGCGAGCGCGCGATAAACGGCTTCCGCCGCAGGCGAGCAGGCGGCGTCGTGCACGCAGGTGATGCCGTCGCGGGTCAGCGCGCGGGCGCGGCTCACGAATAGCTCCGCCCAGCGTTCCGGATCGTGGTAGGCGCGCACCGAGCGCGCGTGCGCCGCACTCCACGCGCGCTCGACCAGCAGGCCCGCGGGCGTGCCGTCCGGCTGCCGGATGATCTGCCCGCCCGCCGGATCCTCGGTCGCGCGGCCGATGCCGAGCGCGTCGAGCCCGGCCGTACTCACCACCGCCTGGTGCAGCGTGTAGTGCGCCACGACGATCGGGCGCTCGAAGCCGAGCGCGTCGAGGTCGGCGCGATCGAGCGTCAAGCCGGACGCTTCGTTCCAGCCGAAGCCGCGGATCCACTCGGCGCCGGGCTCGCGCGCCACCTGCTCGGCGAGTGCGCTGCGCAGCTCGTCGAGAGTGTGCACGCCGGCGAGGTCGGCCCACAGCGGGTGCAGGGCCGCGATCGACAGGTGGTTGTGCGCGTCGATGAAGCCGGGCAGCAGGATGCGGCCGCGTAGATCGATCCGCTGTGCGTGCGGATGCGCCTCGAGGAGCGTCGCATCGCCGACCGCCACGATGCGGTCGCCCGCGGTGACGACGACCTCGGCGCTGCTGCGCGCGGCATCCATGGTCAGGATCCGTCCGCCGCTGAACGCAACCTCGCGCGGCGAGCCGGCTGGAGCGCCAACCATCAGTCGCCGAGGTCGCCGAGCCGCTTGCCCAGACGCGCGCGCGCCCGGGCCCGGGCGACGACCTCTGCCGGCACGGGCTCCATGCGGGCCATGCCCTGCCGCAGCACGGACGGGATCAACAGGCGCAGCAGGCGTGCGGTGACGAGCTGCAGGTTGCGCTTCGGGATCGTCATCTCGTGGATGCGCTTCTCGATCGCCTCGAACACCGCGTCGCTCACCAGCTCGGGCGGGTACTTCTTGCCGTCGTAAGCGACCGGCTCGTCTTCCTTGAGCCAGATCTCGGTGTCGATCGGGCCGGGGTTGATCAGCGCAACGTGGATGTTCGCGCCCGCGAGGTCGTTCCACAGGCCCTCGCTGAAGGCGTTCATCGCTGCCTTCGACGCCGCGTAGATGGCCTCGCGCGGCGGCGCGACCTTGGCGGCGAACGACGACACGTTGACCACCGTGCCGCCGCCCGCGTTCAGCAGGTACGGAATCGCGGCCAGCGTCGTCCATACGCACGACAGGAAGTTGACGCGCATCACCAGCTCGGCCTCGTCGGCCGACATGTGGAAGATCTGCTTGTGCTTCGAGATCGCGGCGTTGTTGACCAGCACGTCGAGTCTGCCGAAGCGTCGTACGGTCTCGTCGACCACGTGCTCGGCAAACGCACGCTCGCCGAGATCTCCCTGGAGATACGTCGAGCGTGGTGAGTGCGGCTGACACTCGGCGACCAGGCGCTCGAGCAGCTCGCCGCGCCGTGCGACGCCGACGACGACCGCACCACGGCGCGCGAAGGCGCGCGCCGTGACGTAGCCGATGCCCGAGGAGGCCCCCGTGACGATGACGATCTTGTCCTTGTAGTCCATGTGCGCTGGCGCTCATCTGGCCCTTCCACGGGCTGGTGGTCAAGGATCGAGACCTGCGCTCGGTGCGCCGTTCGCTGTCCGGTAGTGATGCGCCGGCGTCATTGTTCGGCCGCGGCGTACGGGCAACGAGGCATGGTGCCTTGCGAGCGCAGCCCCGCGTACTTCGTCGAGATCGTTCCCGCGCACTACGACGGCGGCATGAGCATGCTGCCCGCCGAGGACTACCTCGCGGGTCCGGCGAACCTTGCCATCGCTCTCGGTATGCGGGCAACCGTCGCGTGCCTGCCGCGCGGACGCACCGGGCTTGCTTTCTGCGGGCCGCGCGTGCTCGATGCGCGGGTCGGCATCGTCACGCTGGCCTCCTGGCCCGCGTATCTGCTCTTCCTGTGGCAGCATCGCGACGCCGTGCTGTACGCGAACTTCCGTGGTGCGGCGGCGCTCGCCGCGGCCCTGTTCGCCCGCCGCTCGGTGCTGGTCGGGCATGCGGCACTGCCGTGTGCGCGCTGGAAGCGCCGGCTGCTCGGCCGCGTCCTGCGCCGCTTCACGGTGCTGCGCGCCTTGACCGAAGCCGAACGTGACCAGCTCCTGGCGCTCGGCCTCGGCGCGCGGGTGGCACTGGTGCCGCTGGCGATCGACTGGCGCTTCTTCGCGGAGCCCGAGAGCTTCGCGGGGATCGCCGCACTGCGCAGCGCGCTCGATCTCGGCGGGGCGCGGGTTGCGCTGTGCGTGGCCAACGTACGCCGTCTGAAGCGAGTCGACACGATGCTGCGTGCGATCGCACGGCTCGGACGCGCCGGGACGTCGATCAAGCTGGTCGTCGCCGGTGCCGACCGGCTGCCTGCCGAGGGTCTGCCGGGTGTGCACGAGATGGCGCGCGCGCTCGGCATCGCCGAGCGCGTCGTTCTGACCGGCTTCGTCGAGCCGGCCGTGGTGCGCCGGCTACTCTACCTGGCCGACGCGTTCGTCAACAGCTCGCAGGACGAGGCCCAGTGCCTCGCCGCCTGCGAGGCGGCGGCCGCCGGGCGTCCGCTCTGCCTGGCCGACGTTCCGTCGCTGCGCTCGGCATTTCCGGGCGCGCTGTTCCATGCGCCCGACGACGACGCGGCTCTGGCGGCGAATCTCGCGCGTGTCCTCGCCGGTGGTTACCCCCAGGCCGTGCGCGATCGCGAGCAGCAGCGGGTAAGCGAGCGCTGCGATCCGGACCGCGTGCGCGCCGCGCTGGCGCAGCTGCTGCTCGGTGACACGTATCCAGCAGCTGGAAGGGAAGAATCTCGCGCCAAGACGTGGAGGCGCCAAGACGGATGCGGATAGCACGGTTACGAACGAGGTGCGTGTCGCTGGACCGGCCTCAGCTCGGGCCTGGACAACCGGAGCTCGCGCCGGCTGCGCCGTCTTGGCGTGGCGGCGCGAGGATCCCCTTTGCGACGGCGGAGAGCTTGCGCGTTGCAAGGATCGAGTAGATGCGCTCGATCCTGCCGTCGGCGTCGAGCGCGATGGTCGTCACCAGCAGCGAGGCCTGCCCGCGGGCGGCACCCGGGAACTCGGTGATCAGGGCCGGCAGGCCGTTCATCGTCGTCACGCGGAACGAGCCGCTCGCCGCCATGCGGCGCGAGATGTTGCCGTAGAACTTGAGCACGCGCTCGCGACCGACCACGGGTACGCGCGCCGCGAAGAACTCGCCGCCGCCATCGGTCAGCGCGGTCACCGTGGTGGACAGGAAGCGCTCGGCGCTGGCCGGATCGCCGCGGTTGAAGGCCGCCATCAGCTCGCCGAGCGCGACGCGGGTTCTGTCCTGCAGCTCGCGCGTCGGCCGGCAGCGCGCCTGATCGTAGGACTGCATCGCGCGCCGCGCGCGGTGGTGCGTCGTCTTGACGTCGGGCTCAGAGACGCCGAGCGCGCGTGCGGTCTCGGCCACCGAGTAGTCGAACACGTCGCGGAGCAGCAGGACCGCGCGCTGCTTCGGGGTCAGCGCCTCGAGCGCGAGCAGGAAGGCGAACGACACGCTCTCCAGCATGTCGTAGCGCCCCTCGCGGCGGCGGGGGCTGCCGGGTCGCTGCCGGTGGCGGTTTCGCTCACGCAGCCACCGCCAAGGCTGCAACGTCGCGCACGTAGAGCTCGGCGGCGCGCCGCGCGCTCGCGAGGCTTGCGTCCGCCAGCATGCCCTCCTGGCCGACCCAGTCGCCGGCGACGAACAGCCCGGGTGCGCCTGCTACCTGCGGGCCCGGACGTCCCGCGAGCCCGCCCTGGGCGGCCGTGACCAGGCCGTGCGTCACGACCATGTGCGGCAGGAAGCGGCGGTGCACGACGCGGCTCTGCCAGCCCGGCTGCACGAGGTCGGCGAAGCGCTCGAGCTCGGCCAGATCGCGCGTCGAGTCGATCGGGGCTGCGGGATCGAGGTACCTGGCGACGTGTACCAGCGCGCCGCGGCCTGGGGTGAGCTTGGCCACGGCAGAGTGCACCGAGAAGTAGAGCGGCGTGTCGATGCCGAGCGCGAAGGTCGAGCGTGGCTCGGGCAGTGCATCGAGAGCGAGGTCGAGGCACGCCGCCTGCAGCGGGATCGCAGCGTTCGCCCAGCGGGTCAGAGTCTCCTGCGCCGGGCCGGCGAGCAGCGCCGCCGCGTCGGTGGGCGGGACCGCGAGGATCGCCGCCGCGCAGCTGATGCTGCTGCCGTCGGCGAGACGCACGCCGCGTACTGCCTGGTCGCCGGCCGCCTGCTCGACCGCGGCGACGCGCACGCCGCCCTCGATCGTGACGCCTGCTGCCCGCGCCGCGTCGCGCAGCGCCTCGACGAGCTGCTGCCAGCCGCCGTCCAGGTAGAGGACGTTGTCCTTGAGCGCGCCCTGGAGCTGCGCGAGTGCCGCGCCGCCGCTTTGCTGGTCGTGTGCGTTGCCATAGGTCGACAGGCGGACCAGCGCCTCGAGGAGCTGCCGTACGTCGCTGCGCCGCGTCAGCGCCGCGAGCCACTGGTCGACGGTGGACGACTGCCACGGTGCCGCATCGATCGTCTGGATCCCGGTGCGCCTTGTGGTGTGACGCCGAGCTGGGCGAGCACGCGCATGGCCGCACCGCCGCGGTAGAGCGCGTGCGGCCCGACGTTGAACGCGAAGCCCTCCTTGAGCTGCGTGCTGGCCCGGCCGCCGAGCTCGCCGGCCTTCTCGAATAGCCGCACGCGGCGTCCCTGGCGGGCGGCCAGTGCCGCCGCGGCGAGGCCGGCGAGGCCTCCCCCGATCACGACGAGATCCGTGGCAGATTCGCTTCGCATGGTCGCTCCTTCCTCTCCATAGCGCGCGTGCTCTGCCCGAGGACACCGGATCGGCGCCAGGACGCCCACGGGGACGCGCTTTTGCAACTATCACGCCCGGACCCTGGCGGAGGTTACGGCCGGCGCGGAGAAAGGTCTCGCCGCCAGCGCGCGCGGAGGCTGGTCACGGGCTCAGTCGAAGCGGACCTGCGCGTGCTCCTCGTAGAAGCTCGGGCCGTAGACGTCGCGGCCGCTGAACAGCAGCGGATCCTTGGCGGTCGCGAGCATCGCGCAGACGCGGCCCGGGTTCTCGACCGGTAGTCCCCTGGACGCGTCGAAGCCGAAGTCGCCGAGCTCGATCGCCATGCGCTCGGTCGCCACGAAGCCCGGCATCAGGCCGATCACCGCGATGTTGTCGGCGCGCAGCTCCTTGGCGAGCCCGGGCACCATGCGGTTGAAGGCCGCCTTGGTCACCGAGTAGCCGAGCCCCCAGCCGCCCTGGCCGATCGGCGCCGGAGTCTCCTTGTCGCCCGCGGTCGAGGTGACGTTGATCACGACGCCGCCGCCCTGGCGGCGCATGATCGGCAGGCAGAGCTTGATCAGGTGCAGCGGCGCGAACACGTTGCACAGGAACATGGTCTCGATGAGCTCGAGCGGCGTGTCCTCGAACGGGTCCATGTGGCCCGGCCCGATGTAGCGGCCGTTGTTGACCAGCACGTCGATGCGGCCGAAGCGCGCCAGCGCCGCCTCGATCGCCGCCGGCCAGTCGGCGCGCACCGAGAGGTCGAGCTTGGCCACCAGCGCATCGACGCCGAGTGCCGCGACCTCCGCGGCGGTCTCCTCGAGGCTGCCGGGCAGCGGCTTCGACGCCTTGCGCTTCAGGGTCGAGGAGTACTCGAAGTAGTCGCCCGGACGTACCGTGCGCGCGGTCACGACCACGTCGAAATCACGCCGCGCCAGCTCGAGCGCGCACGCGCGTCCGATGCCGCGGCTGGCGCCCGTCACGAGTGCAACCTTTCTGCTCATGGCACCGTGTAGCGCGGTGCGCACCCCGCACTCAACCGCTGCGCATCCTTGACGCGCCGGCTCAGCCCGCCGCGTCGTGTTGCGGTTCGCTGCTCGGCGGTGAGGTCATCAGCCCCGCGGCGCGACGCAGGTGCCCGACCGCGTTCATGGCGATCAGCAGGCGGGCGCCACGGCGCTGGTTGACCATGGCGCGCGCCTCGTCACCGCCGCGCCGCGCCACGCCCGCGAGCTCGAACCAGAAGAAGGGCGCACGGCTGCGTGCGCCGGTCTCGCGGACCATGGCGAGGCCATGCCGCAGCAGCCTCAGCCCCTCGTCCTGCTCGTTTGCGGTGCCGTAGCGCACCAGGATCCGGCTGTAGGCGAGCATCGCGTCGATCTGTCCGAGCCGCGCGCCGCGGGCGAACGCTTCGTGCAGTGCGTCGAGCGCGGCCGTGCGCGCACCGGTGCGGTCGCCGAGGCCGAAGCGCGCGAAGGACAGGATGAGCTTCGGGTTGAAGTCCAGGTAGAGCGAGTGCCCGACGTCGAGCATGGTCTCGCACGCTTCCTCTGCGCAGATGCGCGCCTCCTCCCAGCGCTCCTGACAGAGGCGCACGGTGGCCAGCGAGGAGATCGCGCGGCCGAGCAGGCTCGGCACGCCGAGGTGCTGAGCGAGGATACGCGCCTCTTCGACGCGGGCGACGAGGCCCGGCGCGTCGTCGCCGGAGTGGCGGATCGTCGCCGCCGTGAGCGCCAGGGCCCAGCCCAGCACCATCGGCGCGTTCTCGTTGCGCAGCGCGGCGATGATGCGCGTCAGCTCGGCCGCACCCTGGTCCAGTGCGCCGCGGTCGACCAGCACCACGGCGCGTGCGAGCTCGAGCTGGCGCAGCGCCACCAGGCCGGGTGTCGGGTTCGCGATCCTGGCTGATCGGTAGGCGGCGAGCATCGCGTCGGCGCGTCGCAGCGCGTCGCGCAGCCTGCCCGCGATGCGCTCGCTCAAGACCAGCCGTGCGCCGAGCGTCATCGCCAGCTCGGTTTCGTTGCTCTGCTCCGCCAGCGCCACGGCCTCGACGTGGTGCGCGATTGCGTTGACCATGTCGCCCGCCGCGGCGCGCAGGCCGCCGGCCGCGCTCACCAGCAGCGCGTTGGTGCGCAGGTCGCCCAGCCGGCGCGCGCTCGCCCGTCCTTCGTGGACGAGATCCTCGGCTTCGTCCGCGGGCAGCCCCTGATGGAAGCCGAGGCGCACGATCGCCTCGCAGGCGAGCAGGCGCAGCCGGCTCGCCTCCTCGCTGCCCGGCTGGAGCCCGGTGCACGCGAGCACGCGCCGCCAGTGCTCGAGTCCCTGCAGGGGGTCCCAGCGCACGGTGTTGCGGGCGGCGTGGCGATGCCAGCGTGCCGCCTCGAGATCCTCGCCGGACGCCTCGGCGTGCAGCGCGATCTGCGCGGCGTGCTCGATCGCGCGCTCGCCGTGCAGGCGCTGCAGCTCGCGTACGATGGCGCGGTGCATCTGCGCCCGGTGGTCGCGCAGCAGCGAGCGATAGACGGTCTCGCGCAGCAGCGGATGGCGGAACAGGTAGACCGCCTCGTCACCCCAGCCGAGGGCGGAGACGAAGTCCGCGGCTTCGAGATCGTGCAGGATTGGCGCGAGATGCTCGGACTCGTAGCCCGAAATAGCGGCCAGCAAAGGAATGGAGAACTCGGGTCCGATGACGGCTGCCATCTGCAGCACCGATTTCTGGCGCTCGCCGAGCTGGTCGATGCGCGCCGCTAGCACGGCGTGCAGGCTGCCGGGAACGACCACGTCCGCCTCGCCGTCGCGCAGCCGGTAGCTGCCGAGCGTGCCTTCGAGGGCGCGCGAGTCGACCAGCGCGAGCACGGTCTCCTCGACGAAGAACGGGTTGCCTGCTGCGCGCTCCGCGATCCGCTGCGGCAGCGTGGCGAGGGAGCGGTCGCTGCCGAGGAGGGCGCGCACCAGCTGCAGGGTGGCGGCGCGATCGAGCGGGCGCAGCGATAGCTCGCTGAAGTCCGGGTCGCGCATCCAGCGCCGGCGGTGCCCGCGCCGGTAGGTCACGAGGACCAGCACCGAGCTCCGCGCCGGATCGTGCACCAGGTCGCCGAACACGGCATCCGAGCCGGCGTCCATCCACTGCTGGTCGTCGAGGATGAAGATCGACGGCCGTTGCGCGTCGCGCTGCTCGACCAGGCTTCTGATCACGCGCGCCAGCTCGCGCGCCGGCACGCTCGACGCCGTGGCCTGGCCGGCCTCGGCGGGATCGGACAGGCCGAGCACGGTGAACAGGACCGGCAGGGCGGTGGCGAGGCTCGCGTCGATCGCCAGCAGGATGCTCTCGATGCGCGCGCGGCTCGCCTGCGCGCCGTCGGCCGGAGCGATGTTGAGCGCGTCGCGCAGGAACGGCAGCGTCGTGTGGAACGGGATCCAGCGCGCGTGCTCGCTGCATTGGGTGTAGTGTACCTGGACGCCTTGCTCGCGTTGTAGCTGGACGAACTCCTCGACGAGTCTGCTCTTGCCGACGCCGGGCTCGCCGACGATGCCGACCACGCGATGGCCGCTGGTGCTTGCGACCTGGAGCGCGGTGTCGAGCTCGGTGAGTTCGGCCTCGCGTCCGATGAACGGGCTCAACCCGCGCGATCGCGCGGCGTCGAGTCGCGAGCGATGCTCGCGCGCCCCCAGCAGCTCGAATACGCGCACCGCGGTGCGCGCGTTGCGCACCGGTAGCGAGCCCATCTCGCGCATCTCGAAGTAGTCGGCGACCAGCGCCGCGGTGTGCTCGGAGAGGTAGATCTGGCCTGGTCCCGCGAGCTGCTGCATGCGTGCCGCGATCGCGGCGGTGTGGCCCTGCGAGGTGAAGACGCGCTCGGGATCGCCGCCGACGCGGCCGAACACCGCCTCGCCCGAGTTGAGCCCCATGCGCACCGAGAACTCGACCCCGGCCCGCGAGCGGAACGATCCCGCAAACTCGGCGAGCCGGGTCGCGATGTGCAGCGCCGCGTGACAGGCCTGGGTGGCGTGGTTCTCGAGCGCAACAGGCGCGCCGAACAGGACCTTGATGCCCTCGCCGGTCAGCCGGTCGATGGTGCCACCGAAGTGCTGCACACCGATCGACACCACCGAGAAGAAGCTCTCGACGATGTCGTGCCACTGCTCGGCGTCGAGCCGGTCACCGAGCCCGATCGAGCCGAAGGCATCGACGAACAGGACGGTGATGCGCTTGTGCTCGCCGTGTGCTGCGGCCAGCGCACCCGGTGCCGGCCGCAGGCCCTTGCCGCAGGCGTGACAGAACGACGAGTCGGGGAGGAGATCGACGGCGCAGCCGTCACACCGTGGGGAAGCGCTCACTGCTTGTCCTGGCGGGGCGTCCCGCAAGAATCCGCAGCCTATGGCCCGGCCTGGCGCAAGGCAACCGTCGTTCTGGGGGCCCGTGACGTGCCGGGTTGCGGGCGTGCCGGGGCATCTGCGACATCATCTCCGTGCCAGAGCCGCGTTCATCCGCCACCTTTCTGCCACGCGAGCGGATCGACCGTCACCAGCGGCTCGGTGAATGGCCGTGCGCCAATCTCACCACCGCGCTCGCCCGGCGCCTTGCCGACACGCCGGAGCGGCTCCTGTACGTCGCCGGTGCTGCGCGCATCACGCCGAGCATGCTCGCCGCCCGGGTGACGCGGCTGGCGCGCGGCCTGCGCGGCCTCGGTGTCGGACCGGGGCAGGTGGTGTCCTGGCAGCTACCGAACTGGTTCGAGGGCGTCGTGCTGACCTTCGCGCTCGACCGGCTGGGCGCGGTCTCGAACCCGATCCTGCCGATCTACCGCGAGCGCGAGGTCGGCTTCGCGGTCCGCCAGGCGAGGAGCCGGGTGCTGGTCGTGCCCGGCGAGGTGCGCGGCTTCGACCATCGCGACCTGGCGCGCACCGTGCGCGCGGCGGCGCCCGATCTGGAGCACGTCGTGGTCGCGCGCGCGACGCCCGCAGCGGGGCAGCTCGCGCTCGAGGATCTCTCTGCCGGTGGGGTCGATGACGCTCCGCCGGCGCCGCCCGGTCCGCACGACGTGGCGACGTTGTTCTACACTTCGGGCACCACGTCGGATCCGAAGGGCGTGCTGCACACGCCGTCGACGCTGGGCTCGTTCCTGCGCACCCAGTTCACGATGGCCGGACGCAATCCCGACCACGTCGGCATCCTCTGGTTTCCGCTCAGCCACATCGGTGGCATCTGCGTCTTCGGCATGGCGCCCGTCGTCTACGGTACGCGGGCGATCTTTCTCGAGCAATTCGATCCCGACGCAGCACTCGACCTGATCGAGCGCGAGCAGGTGACCAGCGCGGGCGGCCCGACGCCGATCATCCAGGCCCTGCTGGCGGCCAGGACCTTCTCGCCGGAGCGGGTGCGCAGCGTGCGCACCGCGAGCCTAGGCGCAACCGACGTCCCGCCCGAGCTGGCGCGCGAGGTGCGCAGCAAGCTCGGCGCCTTCGTCAGCCGCTCCTACGGCATGACCGAGTGTCCGATGTCCACCGCTGGCGCACCGGATGACCCGGACGAGAAGCTGATCGGCACCGACGGTCGCGTGACGCCCGGCATCGAGCTGCGCGTCGTCGACGATGCGGGACGTGAGGTCGCAGCCGGTGTCGAAGGGGAGATCGAGCTGTTCGGAGCGCAGCTCTGCGTCGGCTATCTCGATGCGGGGCTGTCGCACGAGGCGTTCACCGCCGACGGCTTCCTGCGCTCCGGCGACCTCGCGGTGAAGGACGCGGACGGCTTCGTGCGCATCACCGGACGCAAGAAGGACATCATCATCCGCAAGGGCGAGAACCTGAGCGCGAAGGCGATCGAGGACGAGCTCTACGATCACCCGAAGGTCGCCGACGTCGCGGTGGTCGGTGTGCCCGATCGCGCCAGCGGCGAGCGCGTCTGTGCCTGCGTCGTGCTGCGGCCCGGCGTGGCCGCGATGACGCTCGCCGAGCTGCGCGCGTTCATGACCGAGCGCCAGGTGATGGCGCAGAAGATCCCGGAGCAGATCGAGATCGTCGCGGAGCTGCCACGCAATGCGACCGGCAAGGTGAAGAAGTTCGAACTCCGCGCGCGCTTCGCGCAAGCGGTGCCAGGGAGGTCCAGTTGAGTCGAGAGGTGACGCTCGATGGCATGCCGCGCGACGCCGCGGCCGGCCGTCTGATCCTGGTCCGGCACGGTGAGAGCGAGGGCAACCGCGCGCAGCGCTTCTCGCCCAACCCGGACATCAAGCTGACCGAAGCCGGCATCGAGCAGGCGCGCGACAGCGGCCGCGCGATCGCCCGGCACTTCCGGCCGTCGCGTCTGGTTGCGAGCTCCTACCACCGCGCGCAGCACACGGCGCGCATCATCGCCGACACGATCGGCTACGGCGGCGAGATCCTGATCGAGCCCGACCTGCGCGAGCGCGGCATCGGCGAGCTCGCCGGGCAGCCCTACCGCGCCATGCGCGAGCATCCGGAGTACGAGGTGTCGCGCTTCTGGGAGTGGCGTCCGGACGGCGGTGAGTCGCTGCACGACGTCCAGATGCGGGCGGCACCCGTGCTGGTGCGTCTGGTCGAGGCGCACCCGCGCGAGGACGTCGTCGTGGTGAGCCACGGTGGCGTGATGCTGGCGCTGTGCGCGCACGTCGAGGGTGGCTGGACGCGCCCGCGCGTGGCGCGCAACTGCGAGGTGCTGGTGGTCAGCCATGCGCCGGGCGCGCCATGGCGCCTCGCCGAGCTGTCCGAGATCGCCGCACCCACGGCGCCCGAGCAGCCTGACGGCGGCGCGGAGACCGGCTGAGGACCACGCGCTCGCCGGCGCACCGCTGCTGCTGCCGCACGGCAACATCTTCCACCCGTCGCCGTACGCGCTGTTCTACGGCTCGACGAGATGCTGCCGGTGCGCCGTCGCATCTGGGAGGATCTCGCCGACGCGCCGCCCGCCGAGCTGCAGCTCGTACACCGAGCGGGCGACGAGCTGATCTTCGTCCTCGCGCCGCGCTCGTGAGCGCACCTCAGGCGAGGCAGCCGCCATCGACCAGGTAGGTCACGCCCGTGATGTAGGACGCCCGGTCCGAGGCCAGGAACGCGATCAGGTTCGCGACGTCGCTCGGGTCGGCGAGCGTGTTGGCCGGGTTCTGCATGCGCGCGATCATGTCGGGGTCGAGCCCTTCGAGCACGAAGCCGGCGAGCATCGGCGTCATGACGCCGCCCGGGCACACCGCGTTGACACGCAGCCTGCGCTTGGCGAACTCGTTCGCGAGCCCACGCGTCAAGAGCGCGACGCCGCCCTTCGAGGCGTTGTAGGCGCTCGAGTAGGCCTGGCCCTTCAGGCCGGCGATCGACGAGATGTTGACGATCGAAGCGCCCTTGACGGCGAGCAGGTGGGGCAGGGCGGTGTGGCAGGTGAGGAAGGTCCCGGTCAGGTTGATCGCGATCACGCGGTTCCACTCGGCGAGCGTCATCTTCTCGAACGGCACGAAGCCGCCGACACCGGCGGCGTTGACCAGCGTGTGCAGCTTGCCGCAGCGCTCCACCACCCCGGCGATGGCGGACTCGACCGAGGCGGGATCGGTGACGTCGAGGCGCAGCGCGACCGCCTTGCCGCCCGATGCCTCGATCTCGCCAGCCACCGCGAGGACGGCGTCTTCCTGGACGTCGAGGCACGCGACGTGCGCGCCTTCCTGCCCGAGCAGGAGAGCCGTGGCCCGCCCGATTCCCGAAGCCGCCCCCGTCACCGCCACCACGCGTCCCCCGAGGTGCAAATCCATCCGTCCAGTCCCCTTCCTGTAGCTCCCGCTACAATGCCGCCGCCGCTTGAGTAACATGCAAACGCAGCGGCGAAAGCTGAAAAGGAGGGCCGTGCGCAGGCACGGCCCCCGCGACGGCGTTGACCCGCAAGCGGTGGCGTTGGTACGACCGTCCGATGATCGACGCCGCCGGAGAGATCCGCCCCGACGAACGCTTCGACGAGCACGCACTGCGTGCTTACCTTGGCGCGCACCGCCCCGAGCTCGGCGGCGACTTCGAGGTGCGGCAGTTCCGCGGCGGGCACGCCAACCTGACCTACCTGCTGCGCTATCCGGACCGCGAGCTGGTGCTGCGGCGCCCGCCGCTCGGACCGGTGGCGCCGAAGGCGCACGACATGGCGCGCGAGTTCCGCGCGCTGCGCGCGCTCGCGCCGGTGTACCAGCCGTCGCCGCGACCCGTCCTGCTGTGCGAGGACGAGAGCGTGATCGGGGCGGTGTTCTTCGTGATGGAGCGGCGCAACGGCATCGTCGTGCGCGCCGCGTGGCCGGACGAGCTCGGTGACTCGCCGGAGCTCAAGCGCCGCATGAGCGAGGCGCTGGTCGACGCGCTCGCCGACCTGCACCTGGTCGACGTCCGCCGGCCCGACGTCGCGGTCCTCGGCAAGCCCGAGGGCTTCGTACAGCGTCAGGTGAGCGGTTGGTACGACCGCTGGCAGCGCGCCAAGACGCGCGACATCCCGGCCATGGACGAGCTCTGCACCTGGCTCACCGAGCGCGTGCCGGCGCCAGCCGGTGTGAGCGTCCTGCACAACGACTGGAAGCTCGACAACGCGATGTTCGACGCCGCCGATCCGGGCAAGCTGGTCGCGGTATTCGACTGGGACATGACGACGCTCGGTGACCCGCTGGTCGATCTCGGCACCTTGCTGAGCTACTGGGGCGAGGCCGGCGACTCGAGCCCGCGCGGCACCGGCGGCAGCGTGACGACGATGCCGGGGATGCTGACGCGCGACGAGATCGCCGAGCGCTACGCGCGCCGCACCGGTATCGACGTCGGCGCGCTGCCGTTCTTCGAGACCTTCGGCCTGTTCAAGACCGCGGTCGTGCTCGAGCAGATCTATGTCCGCTTCGTGCGCGGTCAAACCAAGGACGACCGCTTCTCGGCGCTGGGCCCGGTCGTTCCGATGCTCGCGGACCTGGCGCAGCGCGCCGCTTCGCGGCTGGGCTGAGCATGGCGACGGCGGGGCAGGGGATCGCGGCTACGGCGCTGATCGCACCCGACAAGCCGGCGATGATCTTCGGCGACGCCGTGCGAACCTACGGCGAGCTCGACCGGCGCGTGAACCAGATCGCGCACGCGCTGCGACGTGCGGGCATCGCCGAGGGCGATCGCGTCGCGGTGGCGCTGTTCAACTCCTTCGAGTGGTTCGAGGTGCTGAACGCGCTCGGCCGGCTCGGTGCGCTGCTGGTGCCGGTGAGCTTCCGCGGCAAGGGTCCGGAGATCGCCTACATGCTGGGCGACTCGGCCGCGAAGCTGCTGGTCGTCGATCCACGGCTCGCCGACGAGGTCGATCGCGCGCTTGCCGAGCAGCCGCTCGACGACGAGCACGTCTGGGTGACCGGTGCAGCCGCGCCGTGGCGCGGCGTGAGCATCGAGCAGCGCATCGCCGGCGAACCCGCGACGCCGCCGCCCGGCGCGCACCCCGGCGGCGGCTACAACGTGCTGATCTACACTTCGGGTACCACCGGCCGTCCGAAGGGCATCCTGCGCGCGCCGCTGCCGCCCGACCGCGTCGCGCTGCAGATGCTGGGCGTGGCGCAGATGTGGGGCTTCACCGCCGACGAGGTCCACCTCGTACCGGGACCCGTCTATCACACCGCACCCGGCTCGCAGGGCCAGATGCACCTCTCGCTCGGCGCGACCATCGTCATCATGCCGCGCTTCGACGCCGAGGACTTCCTCCGTCTGGTCGAGCGCCACCGCGTGACCAACGCGCAGATGGTGCCGGCGATGTTCTTCCGCATCCTGGCGCTGCCGGCCGAGGTCCAGCGCAGCCACGACTTGAGCTCGCTGCGCAAGGTCCTGCACGCCGCCGCACCGTGTCCGGTCGCTGTCAAGCAACGGATCATGGCGGTCTTCCCGCCGGGCACGGTGTGGGAGTTCTATGGCGCGTCCGAGGGCGGCGGCACGCGCATCGGTCCCGACGAGTGGCTGGCCAACCCGGGCAGCGTCGGACGGCCGTGGCCGGGGCTGGCGGTCAAGGTGCTCGACGACGACGGCCAGCCGTGCGCGCCGAACGAGATCGGCACGATCTACTTGATGCTGTCGCCGGGCGCGACGTTCTCGTACAGCGGCGCCGACGACAAGACCCGCGCGGCGTTCCGCGACGGCTTCTTCACCGTCGGCGACATGGGCTACCTCGACGAGGACGGCTACCTGTTCATCGCCGACCGCAAGATCGACATGATCATCTCGGGCGGCGCGAACGTCTACCCGGCGGAGGTGGAGCAGGTGCTCTACCGGCACCCGCAGGTGCTCGACGTCGCGGTGATCGGGGTGCCGGACGACGAGATGGGCGAGTCGGTGAAGGCGATCGTCGAGCTGCGCGCGGGCGCGCCTTGTTCGGCGCAGGAGCTGATCGATTTCTGCCGGCGCGACCTGGCGCACTACAAGTGCCCGAAGAGCGTCGACTTCGTCACCGAGCTGCCGCGCGAGCCGCAGGGCAAGGTCCTGAAGCGCGCCCTGCGCGAGCGCTACTGGGCCGGGCGTTCGACGCGGGTCTGATCTTCCGCTGCTCGAGCTGCTGAAGGCTAGCCGTTCGCGGCGGCCGCGCGCGCTTCGCCGGACGCGAGCGCGCGGCGTTTTTCGTAGCACTCGCGGACCAGGCGAATGTCTTCCAGGTACGGACCCAGTTCGTCGAGCGTGAGCGCCTGCGGACCGTCGCACAGTGCCTTCGCCGGGTTCGGGTGAAAGTCGACCAGCACCATGTTCGCGCCCGCGATCACGCCCTGCGCGGTCGCGTGGTGGATGTCGGTGAGGCCGTCGGGCGCGGGCTCCTTGCGACCGACCGAGTGCGACGGGTCGATGCACACCGGCAGGCGCGTCAAGCGCTTGATGACCGGCACGTGCGCGAAGTCGACGAAGTTCCGGTGCGGGTCGCCGAGGTTGGTCTTCATGCCGCGCAGGCACAGGATGATCTTGCCGTTGCCCTCGCTGGCGACGTACTCGCACGCGTTGAGCGACTCCTCGAGCGTGATGCCCATGCCGCGCTTGAACAGCACCGGGAAGCGCTGCTGCTGGCCCGCGTACTTCAGCAGCTCGAAGTTCTGCGCGTTGCGCGTGCCGATCTGGATCATGACGCCCGTCGGGCTGCCCACACCGTCGAGGGCCGTGTTGATCTCGTCGATGTGCGACTCGTGTGTGATCTCCATCGCGATCACACGGATTCCATGCTTGCCTGCCAGCTCGAAGACCCACGGCAGGCAGTCCTTGCCGAGACCCTGGAAGTCGTACGGGCTGGTGCGCGGCTTGTAGGCACCCATGCGTGTGGTCGTGATGCCCGCCTGCGCGAGTGCCGCGAACATGCGATCGGCGTGCTCCGGGGTGTCGACCGCGCACAGGCCCGGCAGGACGTGCAGCGTGTCCTGGTCGAAGGTGAGGCCCTGGTACTGGAAGCCGCCCGCGTCGACGCGGCCCTTGTGGCGTCCGATGATGCGGTACTTCTCGGACACCCGCACCACGCGCTCGACGCAGTCGAGCTCCTCGAACGGCTCGGTCGGAACCGTCACCGTCGAGCCGATCAGGTAGATCTCGATCAGCGAGCGCGTCGCGCCCTCGACCACGTGCAGGCGGGCGGTGACCCCTTCGTAGCGCGCGGCGATGTCGAGGATCTGGCGGACTCCGGCGGAGTCCTTCGGGGTGTCGGGCTTGAGGATGACGATCACGGCGGAAACCTAGCCGACGGCGCGGCAATTACAACGAGGGGGCACGCGCCACTGGCTACCCGATCCGCGCTCCCTTCGGTCGGCCGCACGCTGCGCGGGCCGGGGGCTAGCGGACGGGGTGGGTGGCGAGGGGGCCGAGGTGGACGGTGTCGCCCTCGGCGACGCCATTTCCGGCGCACCAGCCGCCCGGCACCTCGAGCACGTAGCGCACCGGCGCGCCGCTCGGCAGCGAGGCCTCCGAGAACGGCGTCGTGCGGGCGTGCAGGCGGACGATCTTCTCCGCTTCGTCGATGAACAGGATGTCGAGCGGGATCTTGGTGTTGCGCATCCAGAAGCTCTGCGGGGCGAGGTGCGGGAAGATGAACAGCATCCCGGTGCCGGGCTCGAGCGCGTCGCGGTACATGAGGCCGAGCTGGCGCGCCTCGGGCGTGGTCGCGAGCTCGACCGCCACCGGGATGCTCTTGCCCGACCGGGTGACGATCTCGACCGCCTCGGCGGCGCGCGAGCTCCGGCACCCGGGCAGGACGCTCAGCAGCAGGACGAGCGCCAGCACCATCCGCAGCCGCAGCGTGCGCGCAGCCCTCATGGCAGCTTTCTCAAGCCGTCGAGCCACAGCGCGCCCATCGCCGCGTAGCCGCCGTGCGTCGGGTGCAGCTTGTCCCACGTCGGAAGGTAGGGCGGGTACTGCGGCTCGGCGAAGAGACCGCGCGCAACCATCTCCGCGCGCACGCGCTCTGGCCAGTCGCCGCGCGGGCCGTCGCGAGGTGCGATCGGCGGGTAGAAGAGGACGGGCACGGGCCCAAGCGCGTCGCGGATGGTCTCCAGGCGATCGACCGTCTCGACCGGATTCTTCGTGATCAGCAGGTCGTTGATGCCGAGGTCGATGATCACCGCGTCGATCCTGCCGCCCTCGACCGCCAGCGGGATCGCCTCGACCCACGACACCTGGGCCGCGCACGCGCGCTTGACCACGGGAAAGACCGTCAGCACGCTGTTGCAGCCGATCGGTGGCCGCTGCAGCCAGAGCGTCGTCGTGCTCGCAGCGACGGCGAGGTTGAAGACGCGCGCGTCACGCCATGCGGTGCCGCCCTCCTCGGGGAGCGGCTCGAGGGTCGCGAGCAGCGCCTCGAGGGCCGCGCCGGGGTTGTCCGGGGTTGTAGGGGCTCTGGATGCCCTGCTTCGGCGGCGGTGACCCGTAGGTCGTCGAGTCGCCGATCAGGACGATGGTCCGCGGCGGCGTTCCCGCGGCGGGCGTGCGGGCCGCTTCGACCGTGGGTGCAAGCACGACCGGTGCGGGTGCCAGATCGGGTGCGGCCGGCGCACGGCTCGCTGTCGTCTGGCGCGCGGCACACGACGTGCCGAACAGGCAGAGCGTGAGTGCCGAGAGCGCGAGCCGGGTCGACCGTCGTTGCGACATTGGCGCGTACGGCGACTACGCGAGCGCGCTCGCGACGATCTCGACCACGTCCTTGACCTGCACCTGCTCCTCGAGGCCCCTCGCCTTGGTCGCATCGCTGATCATCGTTGTGCAGAACGGGCAGGCGACCGCGATCGTGTCCGGCTTGGCCTCCATGAGCTGGTCGAGGCGCGTGTTGTTGATGCGCTCGGTGCCGTGCTCCTCTTCCTTCCAGAACTGGCCGCCGCCCGCGCCGCAGCAAAACGTGCGCCGCTTCG
>Ga0163153_10000101_pt1 | contig 139476 bp, 122 predicted proteins | sample OliLakLV19MP6IB1_FD_148629 | JGI IMG/M metagenome (GOLD analysis project Ga0163153, IMG submission 148629) | Freshwater microbial mat bacterial communities from Lake Vanda, McMurdo Dry Valleys, Antarctica - Oligotrophic Lake LV.19.MP6.IB-1 | ecosystem: Environmental > Aquatic > Freshwater >... | reverse complement strand
TGTATCAAAGATGATACGTTTCCCGGTTTGGCGCCGGATTGCGCCGGGCAAAACGGCAAATAATGAAACTAGGGGTTGACAGGGATTGTGCCGATTAACACCTTCACGCCGTTCTCATGACCAACGTCGCCCTTATTGTGCTTATTGCCGTCGTCCTGGCCCTGCTGGCCACGGACCTCAATCCCCATGGGCGGCTCGCCAAAGCCAAAAGCTCCTAAGAGAACAAAAACTCAAAGAGGAAGCCGCCCACCAAAGGGCGGCTTTTTTATTGCCCCGCCAACTCTCGTTATGACGCAGACCCAAACCACCCATTACTCGCCCTGCCGCAAATGTTTCGGCAAGGTGAAATGACCTTTACCCCCATGAATTCCGGTAAACGCCACAGCCACCTTGTCACCGACGGCCCGAGCCGCGCCCCCGCCCGCGCCATGATGAAGGCCATCGGGTTTACCGACGAAGATCTCGCCAAGCCGCTCATCGGCATCGCGAACACCTGGACGGAGATCGGACCCTGCAACTACCACCTCCGCGCGCTCGCCGAGCACGTCAAGGCGGGCGTCCGCGCCGCCGGCGGCACCCCGCTGGAGTTCAACACCATCTCCATCTCCGACGGCATCACGATGGGCACCGAGGGCATGAAGACCTCGCTCATCAGCCGCGATCTCATCGCCGACTCCATCGAGCTCGTCGCCCGCGGCAACAGTCTCGACGGTCTCGTCTGCCTTTCCGCCTGCGACAAGACCAACCCCGGCGTCATGATGGCGCTGGCCCGCCTGGACATCCCCGGCCTCGCGCTCTATGGCGGCTCGATCGACCACGGCCACCACAACGGCAAGGCGCTCACCGTGCAGGATGTCTTCGAGGCGGTCGGCGCGTTCACGGCCGGCAAGATCGATGCCAAGGAATTCAAGTGCATCGAGAACGCCGCGTGTCCGACGGCCGGCGCCTGCGGTGGCCAGTTTACCGCCAATACCATGGCGACGATCATGGAGGCCATCGGCATCTCGCCCGCCGGGCTCAACGGCATCCCGGCCACGGCGGAGGAGAAGAACCAGGCCGCGTTCCGCTGCGGCGAGATCGTGATGGACCTGGTCCGCAAGGACCTGAAGCCCTCGCAGATCATGACGCGCCAGGCGTTCGAGAACGCCATCGCGTCCGTTGCCGCGTCGGGCGGTTCGACCAACGCCGTGCTCCACTTGCTCGCCCTCGCGAGGGAGGCCAACGTCTCGCTCAAGATCGACGAGTTCGACCACATCAGCGCCAAGACGCCGACCATCGCCACGCTCAAGCCCGGCGGCCTCTACACCGCCGTCGAGATGCACAAGGCCGGCGGCATCTCGCTGCTGCTCCGCCGCCTGCTCGAGGGCGGTTATATCCACCCGGAGTGTCTCACCGTCACCGGCCGCACGCTCGGCGAAGAGGTTCAGAACGCTTTCGAGACTCCCGGCCAGCAGGTCATCCGGCCGACCGCCAAGGCCTTCAAGCCCACCGGCGGGCTGGTCATCCTCCACGGCAACCTCGCCGAGGAGGGTTGCGTGCTCAAGGTCGCCGGCAGCTCGCGCGAAAAAATTACGGGCCCGGCCCGGGTCTTCGAAAACGAGGAGAGCGCGATGGCCGCGGCCAATGCGCTGAAGATCAAGGCGGGTGACGTCGTCGTTATCCGCTACGAGGGCCCCAAGGGCGGCCCCGGCATGCGCGAGATGCTCGGCGTCACCGGCGCGCTGGCGGGGCAGGGGCTCGCCGACTCGGTCGCCTTGCTCACCGACGGCCGTTTCTCCGGCGCGACGCGCGGCTTTTCCATCGGCCATGTGGCGCCCGAGGCTTTCGTGGGCGGCCTGATCGCCCATGTCCGCGAGGGCGACACCATTGAGATCGACGTGCCGGCGCGCAGGCTGCACTTGGCGATCGCGCCGGACGAGCTGGCCCGCCGCCAGGCCGGCTGGAAGGCCCCAACCCCGCGTTATGCCCGCGGTGTCATGGCCAAGTATGCCAACACCGTTTCGTCGGCCGCCTTCGGCGCCGTCACCACCTGATCGCTTTCAAAAACCACGCTAAACCAGGAACTCCATGAAACTCACCGGCGCAGAAATCATTTGGGAATGCTTACAGAAGGAAGGCGTTGACGTCGTCTTCGGTTACCCGGGCGGCGCCATCCTGCCGACCTACGACGCGATGACCAAGTATCCGAAGATCCACCATGTGCTCGTGCGCCACGAACAGGGCGCCACGCACATGGCGGACGGCTACGCCCGCGCGAGCGGCAAGGTCGGCGTCGCCATCGCCACCTCCGGCCCCGGCGCGACCAACATGGTCACCGGCATCGCCACCGCGATGATGGACTCCTCGCCCATCGTCTGCATCACCGGCCAGGTGGGCTCGAAGGCGATCGGCACGGACGCCTTCCAAGAGACGGATGTGACCGGCGTCACGCTGCCGATCACCAAGCACAATTATCTCGTCACCAAGCCTGGAGACATCGCCCGCGCCATTCGCGAGGCGTTCTACATCGCCAGCAGTGGCCGGCCCGGCCCGGTGCTCATCGACATCACGAAGGATGCGCAGCAGCTCACCACGGAGTTCGACTGGGAGGCCGCCGCGCCGCGCCTACCGGGCTACCGCCCGAGCTACCACGCCCCGGCGTCGGAGTTCGCGCGCGCCGCCGAGCTCATCAATTCTGCCAAGCGCCCGCTCATCTTCGCGGGGCAGGGTGTCCTCAAGTCCGGCACGACGGCCGAGGTGCTCAAGCTCGCCCAGACGGCCGGCATCCCGATCACCACGACGCTGCTCGGCATCGGCGCGATCCCCGCGTCGTCCGAGTTCAACCTCGGCATGATGGGCATGCACGGCGAGGCCTGGGTCAACGAGGCCATCCAGCAGGCCGACCTGCTCATCGCGCTCGGCATGCGCTTTGACGATCGCGTCACGGGCAACCTCAAGACCTACGCGCTCAACGCCAAGAAAATCCACGTCGATATCGACCCGACCGAGATCAACAAGAACGTGCCGGTGGACGTCGCCCTCATCGGCGACCTGCGCGAGGTGCTTTCGCTGATCCAGCCGCAGGTGAAGAAGGCCAACCATGACGAATGGTGGGCCACCATCAATGCCCGACGCGGCGACGCGGCCGTGCGCGATATCCAGAGCCTGCCCGACAGCGGCCACCTCTACGCGGCGCACGTCATCAACGACCTCTGGCGCCTCACCCAGAAGCGCGACACCATCGTCGTCACCGACGTCGGCCAGCACCAGATGTGGGAGGCGCAGTATTTCCGGCACGAGAAGCCCCGCTCGCTCATCACCTCGGGCGGCCTCGGCACGATGGGCTTCGCGCTCCCTGCGGCCATCGGCGCCAAATTCGCCTGTCCGGAGAAGGACGTGTGGGTGGTCGTGGGCGATGGCGGCTTCCAGATGACCTCCTGCGAACTGGCCACGGCCGAGCAGGAGGGCATCAAGGTCAACGTTGCCATCATCAACAATTCCTTCCTCGGCATGGTGCGGCAGTGGCAGGAGTTTTTCTACGACAAGCGCTATGCCGCCACGCCGATAACCGGCCCGGACTTCGTGAAGCTCGCCGAGGCCTACCGTCTCAAGGGCCTGCGCTGCAACAAGCGCGCCGATGTGAAATCCACCGTCGAGAAGACCCTGGCCGACAAGGGCACGGTCGTGATCGACTTCGTTGTGGAGAAGGAGGACACCGTCTTCCCGATGGTTCCCGCCGGTGCCGACCTCGACAAGATGATCCGCCGCCCGAAGCAGGACGTCATGATCGAGTCCGGTTCCGACAAGGACTGGGAGATGCCCTCGTCCACGCTGCCGAACGTCTTCGTCGAGGCGAAGGCCGAAGCGGCCGCCCTCAGCGGCCGCGGCAAAGCCACCAAGCCCGCCAAGAAACCGGCCCGCAAGGCCGCCAAAACCACCCGTCGCTAACCCACCACTCCCATGGCCAAACATACGCTCATCGCCTACGTGGAAGACGTCCCCGGCGTCCTGAACCGGGTCGCGTCGCTCTTCCGCCGCCGCAACTTCAACATCGACTCGCTCACGGTCGGCCGCACCGAACAGCCGGGCGTGTCGCGCCTGACGGTCGTCGTCGAGGCCACCGAGGCCGGCGCCCGCATCGTCGAGGCCAACCTCTACAAGCTCGTCAACGTCCTCCGCGTCGATGACCTCACCCACAAGCCCTCGCTCTTCCGCGAACTCGGCTTGGTCAAGGTGAAGGTCACGCCGCAGACCCGCAGCGAGGTCCTGCAGCTGACCGACGTCTTTCGCGCCCGCGTCGTCGACGTGGACGAGGCCTCGATCGTCATCGAGGTCACCGGTACGCCCGAGAAGATCGGCAAGTTCGAGCTGGTCCTGAAGCCCTACGGCATCATCGAGATCGTCCGCACCGGCGCCGTCGCGATGGCGCGCGGCCACGAGCTGCTCTCGGCCGCGCCGCCGCTGGTCCGCACCGCCGCGGCTGACCACCATCCCGACACCGCCAGCCTCTCGATGTCTGTCTAACTTTACCCAGACCCCAGACCCCAAATCCCAGACCCACAATTTAATTCCATGGCTAAAATCTACTACGACAAGGACGCGAATCTCTCGCTCATCCGCGACAAAAAAGTCGCGATCATCGGCTACGGCTCCCAAGGCCACGCCCACGCGCTCAACCTGAAGGAGAGTGGCGTCAAGGTCCGCGTCGGGCTCGCGCCGACCAGCAAGTCCGCCGCCAAGGCCAAGAAGGCCGGCCTCACCGTTGGCTCTGTCGCCGACGTCTCCCAATGGGCCGACGTCATCATGGTGCTCGTGCCGGATCACGTCCAGGCCCGCCTCTATAAGGCGGAGATCGCCCCGAACCTTACGGCCGGCAAGCTGCTGATGTTTGCCCACGGCTTCAACATCCGCTTCAAGGGCATCGTCCCGCCGAAGAACGTCGATGTAGCCATGATCGCCCCGAAGTCCCCGGGCCACCGCGTGCGCGAGGTCTTCCAGGAGGGCGGCGGCGTCCCCGGCCTCATCGCCGTCCACCAGAACGCCACCGGCAACGCCAAGAAGCTCGCGCTCTCCTACGGCCGCGGCATCGGCTGCACCCGCGCGGGCGTGCTTGAGACGACCTTCAGCGAGGAGACCGAGACCGACCTGTTCGGCGAGCAGGCCGTCCTCTGCGGCGGCTGCGCCGAGCTGGTCAAGGCCGGCTTCAAGACCCTCGTGGACGCGGGCTACCAACCCGAGATCGCCTACTTCGAGTGCATGCACGAGCTGAAGCTCATCGTGGACCTGATGTATCGCGGCGGCCTCAACTACATGCGTTACTCCGTCTCCGACACCGCGGAGTGGGGCGATTACGTCTCCGGCCCGCGCATCGTCACAAAGAAGACGCAAGCCGAGATGAAGCGCATCCTCAAGGACATCACGGCCGGCAAGTTCGCCAAGCGCTTCATCGACGAGAACAACAAGTATGGCCGCAAGACCATGACCAAGTTCCGCAACCGTGAGCGCGGCCAGCAAATCGAGGTCGTCGGCGCCAAGCTGCGCGCGATGATGCCGTTCCTCAATCCGGTGGTCATTTCAAAATGACCACGGAGTGAAAGTGATAGTGAGAGTGACCAAACCATGAATGCCCGCGACAATCTCCTCAAATTCGGTGCCTACGCCAAGGCTCTGGAATTGTTCGATTTTGTCGTGGTGGAAATGGCTTTGATGGCGGGCCGCCGGGAGTGCGATCGGCTGGTTGCGCAGCAGATCGCCAGTGCCGATTCCGTGGCTTCGAATATCGAGGAAGGATACGGGAGAGGGAGCAAACGTGAGTATGCGCAGTTCCTGGTTATTGCCCGTGGTTCCGCTCAGGAAACTGCGGGTCGTTATCAGCGACTTAGTCACTGGTTGCCGGCAGATGTGATCGCGACGCGCATTGCGCTATGCGACGACATCATCGGCATCCTGACGGCTTCGATCAAACGACTGCGTATCCAGCTCACAACCAACTAACACTTTCATTCTCACTCTCACTTCTGCCATGAAAACTTCCTCTCCCTCTTACGTTCGCATTTTCGACACCAGCCTCCGCGACGGCGAGCAGGCGCCCGGTGCGTCGATGAACACCATCGAAAAGCTTGAGGTTGCCCGCGCGCTCGCCCGCCTCGGCGTCGACGTCATCGAGGCCGGCTTCCCGGCGGCCTCGCCCGACGACCTCGCGGCGGTGCAGGCCATCGCCGCCGAGATCGGCCAGACGCCGATCGAGGGCCGGCCGCAAGCCCGGCCGCCCATCATCTGTGGCCTCGCGCGCTGCACCAAGAACGACATCGACGCGGCCTGGCAGGGGGTCAAGGGCGCCAAGTACCCGCGCATCCATACCTTCCTCGCGACCAGCGACCTCCACCTCAAGCACAAGCTCCGCATGTCGCGCGAGGAGATGACCGCCAAGGCTGTCGAGATGGTCACCTACGCCCGTTCGCTGTGCAAGGACGTCGAGTTCTCGCCTGAGGACGCCGGCCGCAGCGACCCGGAATTCCTCTACAAGGTGCTCGCCGCCGTCATCAAGGCCGGCGCCACCACGCTCAACATCCCGGACACGGTCGGCTACACGATGCCCGACGAGTTCGGCGCGCTGATCGAGGGCATCATCAAGCACACGCCTGGCGCCAAGGACGTGATCATCTCGGTGCACTGCCACGACGATCTCGGCCTGGCCGTTGCCAACTCGCTCGCCGGCCTCCGCGCCGGCGCGCGCCAGGCGGAGGTCACGGTCAACGGCATCGGCGAGCGCGCGGGCAATGCGTCGCTCGAGGAGGTCGTCATGGCCATCCGCACCCGCGGCGCGAAGATCGGCCTCCAGACCGGCATCGACACCACGCAGCTCTGCCGCATCAGCAAACTCGTCTCCCGCAGCACCAGCTACCCGGTGCCGCCCAATAAGGCCATCGTCGGCGCCAATGCCTTCGCCCACGAGTCGGGCATTCACCAGGACGGCATGATCAAGAACGCCGAGACCTACGAGATCATGCGCCCGCAGGATGTCGGCGCGACGCACACCATGCTCGTGCTCGGCAAGCATTCCGGCCGCGCGGCCTTCTCCAAGCGCCTTACCGAGCTGGGCTACCCGCTCGAGGGTGACGCACTGCTGAAGGCCTTCAACGAGTTCAAGAAGCTCGCCGACCGCAAGAAGGCCGTGCTCGACGCCGACCTCATCGCCCTGGCCTCCGACGAGCGCACCACCGTGCCCGAGCTCTGGGCGCTGGATTCGCTGCAGGTCATGTGCGGCACCACCGGCCTGCCCACCGCGAGCGTCCGCCTCCGCGACCCGGACGGCCAGGTCCGCAGCGCCGCGGCCCTCGGCACCGGCCCCGTCGATGCCACCTACAAGGCGATCAACAGCATTGTGCAGCTGCCGGTCGAGCTCCTCGAGTTTGGGATCAGCGCCGTCACCGAGGGCGTCGACGCCCTCGCCGAGGCCACGGTCCGCGTCCGCCACGAGGAACAGCGCTCCTCGCACGGGCACGGCGCGGACAGCGACATCGTCGTCGCCGCCGCCAAGGCCTACATCGCCTCCCTCAACCACGTCTTGTCCCGCCATTCCACCGGCCGCATCCAGCACCCGCAGAGCGCGCCGACCGAGGTATCCCGCTAATCCGCCATGGCCGCTTCCGTCCAGTCCGACTCCATCGAAATCTTCGATACCACCCTGCGCGACGGCGGGCAGACCGAGGGCATTTCATATTCGGTCGACGACAAGCTGCGCATCGCGCGCAAGCTGGACGAACTCGGCGTGGCCTTCATCGAGGGCGGCTGGCCGGGCTCGAATCCCAAGGACGCCGCCTTCTTCGAGCAGGCCCGGACGATGACTTGGAAGCACGCCAAGATCGTGGCCTTTGGCGCCACGCGCCGCGCGGGCCTGAAACCGGCGGACGACCCGAGCGTGCGCGGGCTGGTCGAGGCGGGCACCGAGGTGTGCGCGATCTTCGGCAAGTCCTCCGTCATGCAGGTGAAGGAAGTCCTGCGCACGACCCTCGAGGAGAACCTGAAGATGATCGAGGAGACGGTCGCCTACCTGCGCGGGCAGGGGAAGCGGGTCATCTACGACGCCGAGCACTTCTTCGACGGCTACCGCCTCGATTCCGCCTACGCCCTGCAGACCCTGCAGGCGGCGGTGAAGGGCGGGGCGGAGACCATTGCCCTGTGCGACACCAACGGCGGCTCGCTGCCCTGGCAGGTGGAGACCATCGTGAGCGATGTCATCGCCCAACTCGACGGTTCGGTTCGCGTCGGCGTCCACCTGCATGACGACACGGGCTGCGCCGTGGCCAACAGCCTCGCGGCGATCCGTGTCGGGGCGACCCACGTGCAGGGTACGATGAACGGTTACGGCGAGCGCTGCGGCAACGCCAACCTCTGCATCGTCATCCCGAACATCGAGCTGAAGCTCAAGCGGGGGGCGCTGCCGGAGGGCGCGCTGGCGCGACTGCACGAGGCGGCCCGTTTCGTGGCCGAGGTGACCAATTTCGCCCCCAACGACCAGATGCCCTACGTCGGCAACAGCGCCTTCGCCCACAAGGCGGGCGTGCACGTCGCCGCCATGCAGCGCCAGCCCGACGCCTACCAGCACATCGACCCGACCGTCGTCGGCAACGAGATGCGCGTGGTCGTCAGCGAGCTTTCCGGCCGGGCCAACGTCGTTTCCAAGGCCAGCGAACTCGGCCTGCAGGACATCGACGCCGCGACTGGCGCAAAGGTCGTCGAGGTGATCAAGGCCAAGGAACACGAGGGTTTCTCCTTCGAGGCGGCTGAAGCGAGCGTCGCGTTGCTCGTGCGCCGGCTGTCGCCGGGTTACCAGCCGCTGTTCACGCTGCTGGATTACCGCGGCATGGTCAGCCGCCACGGCGAGCGCAGCATGGCCGAGGCGACCATCAAGCTCCGCATCGGCGGCCACGAGGTCCACACGGCGGCCGAGGGCAACGGCCCGGTCAACGCCTTCGACCAGGCCCTGCGCAAGGCGCTGCAGCCCCTGTTCCCGCAGGTGAAGGACATCGCCCTGGCCGACTACAAGGTCCGCATCCTGAATTCCGGCCTCGGCACCGCCGCCATCACGCGCGTGCTTATCGACTGGCACGACGGGGTCCGCCGCTGGAGCACGGTCGGCGCCGGCGGCAACATCCTTGACGCCACCTGGCTGGCGCTGGCGGACGGCTACGAATACAGCCTGACCCCGGCGGTAGGGGCCGTTGCCCCGAACGGCCCTTCAGTCGAGACGCTGGGGAGCAAGCGCCCCTCCCAAACTGAGCCAGCGCGTTGAGGGCAACGCACTCCACCTATTTCCATGAAAGCAAGCATCGTACTCACTCCCGGCGACGGCATCGGCCCTGAAGTGGTCAATGAGGCCCGGCTCGTGCTCGAAGCCATCGCCAAGCGGCATGGGCACGAACTCAAGTTTTCCGAGCACCTGCTCGGTGGCTGCGCCATCGACGCCAAGGGCACGGCCATGCCGGACGAGACCCTGGCCGCCGCCCAGGCCGCCGATGCCGTTCTTTTGGGCGCCGTGGGTGGCCCGAAGTGGGATGACCCCCAGGCCAAGGTCCGCCCCGAACAGGGCCTCCTGGCCATCCGCAAGGCCCTTGGCCTCTACGCCAACGTGCGCCCCGTGTGCCCGTATCCGTCGCTGGCCCGGCTCTCGCCCCTCAAGCCCGAGCGCGTGGCGGGGGTGGACTTTGTCGTCATCCGCGAGCTGACCGGCGGCCTCTACTTCGGCACGCCGAAGGGCCGCACGCAGACGCCGGAGGGCGAGGTCGCCGTCGACACGCTCATTTACACGGAGAAGGAGATCCGGCGCATCGTGCTGCTCGCCTTCCAGATGGCCCTACGGCGCCGCAAGCTCGTCACCTCGGTCGACAAGGCCAACGTGCTCGAGTCGTCCCGCCTCTGGCGCAAGGTCGCCATTGAGGTCGGCCAGCAGTTCCCCGACGTGAAGCTGGAGCACCAGCTGGTCGATTCCTGCGCCATGCGCCTGATCACCCACGCGCCCTCGTTCGACGTCATCGTCACCGAGAACATGTTCGGCGACATCCTGACCGACGAGGCCGCCGTGCTGGCGGGTTCGCTCGGCGTGCTGCCCAGCGCCTCGCTGGGCGAGGGGAAGCTCGGGCTTTACGAGCCCATCCACGGCTCGGCGCCGGACATCGCCGGCAAGGGCATCGCCAACCCCACGGGCACCATCCTTTCCGCCGCGCTCCTGCTGCGGCATTCCCTCGGTTTGGAGGCTGAGGCCCGAGCGATCGAGGCGGCCGTCAGCGCCGCCCTCGAAGCTGGCTGCCACACCGCCGATCTCGGCGCCCAGCAGCCGCTGACGACCGCCCAGATGGGCGCCGCGATTCGCGAGCGCCTCGCGTAAGCCAGCCATCCGTCCTCCAACTTCCAAATCCTTCCGGTAATGCATCCAACTTCCAAACCGCCACTCGATACGACCCGCTTCATCGCGCGTCACGTGGCGGGCCTGCGCCGTTCCGGCATCCGCGACTTCTTTGAACTCGTCGCGAAGACCGACGGCGTCATCTCCCTCGGCATCGGCGAGCCCGATTTCGACACCCCGCAACCCATCCGTGACGCCGTGAAGATGGCGATGGACACGGGCAAGACCCACTACACGTCCAACCTCGGCCTCCCCGAACTCCGCAAGGAGATCTGCCGCTACGCCGAAGGCCATTTCAAGGTCGGCTACCGCTGGGACGACGAGGTCCTGGTGACCGTCGGCGTCTCCGAGGGCCTCGACCTGGCCCTGCGTTCGCTGCTGAACCCGGGCGACAAGGTGATGTATCACCAGCCCTGCTATGTCTCCTACGCCCCGTCGGTGGACCTGGTCCATGCGGTCGGCGTGCCGGTCGGCACGCATGCCACGGAACAGTTCTCCCTCGACGCCCCGGCGCTGCAGGCTGCGTGGCAGCCCGGCTGCAAGCTCCTGCTCCTGAACCTGCCCTGCAACCCGACGGGCGGCGTGTGCTCCCGCGAGCAGCTGGAGCGCATCGCGAAGTTCGCGATCGAGAAGGATCTGATCGTCATCAGCGACGAGATCTACTCGGAGCTGGTCTTCGAGGGCGTCCACACGAGCATCGCCAGCCTGCCCGGCATGCGCGAGCGGACGATCCTGTTGCACGGGTTCTCGAAGGCCTTTGCGATGACGGGCTTCCGCCTTGGTTACGCCTGCGGCCCGGCTCCGCTGATCGAGGCGATGATGAAGGTGCACCAGTATTCGATGCTATGCGCCCCAAGCATCAGCCAGGAAGGCGCCGTGGCGGCGCTGCGCCTGGGCGACGATGCCACCAAATACATGCGCGACCGTTACCGCGAGCGTCGCGACCTCTTTGTCCGCCGCATCAACGCGGCCGGCCTGTCCTGCCATCTGCCGCGCGGGTCGTTTTACGCCTTCCCGTCGATCAAGTCGACCGGGTTGGATGAGGGCGAGTTTGCCCGACGGCTGCTCACCGAGCACAAGGTGGCGGTCGTGCCCGGCACGGCCTTCGGCGACGCCGGCAAGGGCCATGTGCGCGCCTGTTTCACGGCCAATGAGGAGAAACTCTCGCTGGCCTGCGACAAGATCGAGCGACTGTTGAATTCGCTGAAATCGCCGGTTTCGGCCTGAGAGGGAACCCGCGCTCCGCGCGGATTGGCCAGGTAGGGGCCGTTGCCCTCAACGGCCCTTGGCGCACAACGGTTGAGGGCGGTTGAGGGCAACCGCCCCTACCACGATTGCCATCGGCCTAAACCTGGCCGGAGGCCGGATTCCACTTTACCTGCAAAAGCCGGTGGCCAGCCACACCGTGGGCCAGCCCGCTTGCGGGCGCTGGTTGGGCGCGAGCAAGCTCGCTGACCCACCGAAATCCGAATTTGCAAACACGGCCTAGCCAAAAACCCCGTCCCGCTCACGCGGGACGGGTTGAACATGGCTGATCAAAGATAGCTTAGAACACCACGGTCACGCCGACGGTGCCCCAGAAGTGGCTGTCATCCAGGCCGGCGATGTCGTGGGTGGCATATTGCAGGCCGACGGTGAGGGTGGCGGTGTCGGACAGCTTGTAGGGCACGGTGGCGCCGATGCCGTAGTAGGTGTAGTCGTCGCCGGTGTCGGGCGAGACGTTGCCGATGGTGCCCAGCAGGCTGAAGGCTGCCTTGTCGCTGATCGGCACGCTGTAGCCGACCGTGGCCTGGAGCGTGAAGTTCTTCAGGGTGAAGTCCTGGAAGGCATACAGGCCGGTGGTGAAGCTGCCGAAGGTGCCGGTCACGCCGACATAACCCTCGAAGGTGGTGTTATCGAGGCCGGTGCTGTCGTCGAGCTCCGGGTAGTAGTAGAGGGTCGCGCCGACATCGAGGCTCCACGTGTCGCTCAGCTTGAAGCCGTAGCCGCCATAGACGTCGATCTCGTTGTCGATATTGCTGGTGATCGGCTGGTTGGTCCACAGGCCGAGGTAGAAGCTGCCGGAGGTCAGTTTGACCGAGGGCTGGAAGGAGTCCTCGGCATACTGGACGCCGCGGAAGACGTATTTGCTGGCGTAAGGGAAGTCCACGGTGACCGAGTAAGACGGAGCCGCAGGAGCGGGAGCTGGATTCTGGGCCGAGAGCGTAGCGCCCGTGACGAGCGCCGCGAGGAGGAGGGAGACTTTCTTCATGATGTAGGTTTGGTAGTAGGTTGGACTGAGTGTCAGCGTCCCGATAAAAGCAGCCTGCGGGCCAACGCGGACGGTTTCAAAACCTCCACGAAGGTGTATGACACACCGGCCTTGCGTGGTATTGGGCCGGAAGCAGTCAGGCGGGAGGGTTCCATTTCCGTGGGGGAGGGGCTTTATGCCCCGACAACGTGAGGCGGCAATCAGTCGGGGCATGAAGCCCCGCCCCCACAAGGCCGACAAAAAAGCCGCTCCGGTAAGGGTGCGGCTTGAAAGAGTGCGGCTGGTTTACTTGAGCGGCGGGGGCGGGGGCGGGATGGCCGTGAGGGAACTCTCGCTGAGCTTCTTGGAGACCATCTCGATCATGCGCTGGATCTCCAGTTCGGAGCTGCGACGGTTGATCTTGGCGAGTTCCACCTGTTTGGCGAGTTCAAGGGCCTCCCGGGTAAGGCGCTCCTTGTCGTTGCGAGTCTTGAGAATGTCGGCCTCAAGGTCGGCGGCTTCCTTGGTCAGCTTGGCGAACTGGGAAGTATAATCGTCGGACTCCCGCTTGAGGGCGGTCATGGCGTCCTGATAGTCCTTCTCCTTCTTCTCTTCCTTGGCCTTGTCGTTGGTCGCGCGCTCTTCCTGGCGCTTGAGGGCCTCGGCGGTGGCCTTCTTCTCGATCTCCGCCTTGCGGTCAGCCTCGGCCTTCGTGGTGGCCTCGATCTTGGCGATGCGGGCATCCTCCTTCTCCTTCATATCCTTGAGGGCGCCGTTGTAGAAGAACCCGAACACGGCGAGTAAAACGAGGGGGACGATTACGTATGACTTGTTCATGAGAGTCGGTGGTGGGGGAGTTTAGCCTTTCTTGGCGGCGGCCGCGGCGGCGGCGGCGGCGGCAACCTTGGCCTTCTCGGAGGCGTCGATCTTCTCGAGCAGATCGTAGTAATACTTCACGTTGGCCTCGGCCTGCTTGACGTAGGTCTTGAGGAAAGCCTGTTCGTCCGTGTGCTTCTTTTTTTCGTCCTCGATCTTGGCGAAGGTGCCCTTGACCTCCTCAAGGTCCTTCTTGAGACGGGCGACCTGGTCACGGGCGCGGTTGCGCTCGTCCCAAGTCTTCTGGCGGCGGTCATCGGCCTCCTGGCGGGCGGTGGCCTTGAGCTCGGCGATGCGATCACGTTCCTTCCGCTCGGCCTCGCGCTTCTTCGCCGCCTCGACGGCGGCCTCGATGGCCTTCGCGCGGTCGGCGATATCCTTGGCCACCTTGGCCTTCAGCTCGGCGTCGGCCTTTGCGGCGATCTCAGCCTGCTTCGCGGCGTAGTTCTTGTCGAAGCTGTAGTAGAACCCGCCAAAGATCAGGGTGCAGATCAGCGGGACGATGATATAGACTTTGTTCATGGGCGAGTGCGTTAAGGGGGTGGTTACATCTTGGCTTTCTTGGCTTCGCGGTCCGCGATGGTGTCCTCGATGGCCTTGATCATGGCCTTGGTCTGGGTGTCCTTCGCGCCCTCGGGCAGGGCGGCGGCCTGCTTGGCGGAATCGAGTGCCAGGTCGAATTTTTTCAACTCGAAGGCGATATAGGCGAGATACATGTGGGCCTGGTGGGGCTTGGTGAGGTTGCCCTTGGTGATGGCGGCCTGCAGATGGGTAAGGGCATCCTCGGATTTCTCGAGGCCGTGGTAGGCCTGGCCGATCATGAACTCAAGCTGGCCGGACTTGGGGAAGGCCTTGGCGGCTTCCTTCAATACGTCGATGCTCTTCAGGGGGCGCTCCAGCTGCTGGTAGCACAGGGCGTAAAGCTCCCAGTTCTTCAGCTCCCTTTCGATGGTGCCGGTCTTGAGCCCGCTCTCCAGGAGGTCGGCGGCCTTCTCATACTGGCCGAGGTTGAAGTAAATGCCGACCAGGTTGAAGTGGTATTGGGCCGTGTTCATGTGCCCCTGCGCCTGGGCGCGCTCGATGGTCAGGGCGGCACGCAGGTCTTGGCCGGCGCTCAGGTAGGTGGCGGCCAGCTGCTGGTAATAGGTGGAGCTTTCGGGCTTCTGCTTGATCAGAAGCTCGAACATGTCGGCGGTCTCGGCCGTGCGGCCCAGCTGCTGGAGGGCGGCCAGCTTGAGGACGTAGAAGGTGTCCTTCGGGTGGATGGCGAGCTTCAGACCGATCTCGGTCTGGTCGAGGGCGCGCTGGATGAGTTTGATGTCGGGCTTCTCGGGATTCTGCACGGCCCAGGTGTAGAGAAGCTGGGCGTAGAGGAGCTGGGCGTCAGCCGAGGACTTCGGGGACAGCTTGAGCCACTTCTGCATGCTGGTGTCGGACTTCATGAACAGGTTCGTGGCCACGGCGGGGACCTTCGTCTGCACGGCCTCCTGCACATAGAGCTGGGTCAGGAAGTAGAGCAGGTCTCGGGTGATGCGTTCGTCGAAGTAGGTCGGGGTCTTGGTGTCGGAGATGGCCAGGGCTTTTTCCGTGGGCTCGATGGCCTTGGGGAAGTCGCCCTTCTGCAGCAGGGTCTGCGTCTTGATCTGGTAGAGCATCGCCGCGTCGTAGCTGTCGGCGGGGACCTTGGCGATCTGGGCGTCGAGGATGGCGATGGCGGCGTCGTAGTTCTTGGCGTCGACCACCTGCTTGTATTTCGGCAACACCTCGCTGGTGGCGTCGGTGAAGGCGTAGTCGCGGACCGGTTGCTGGGCGGCGAGGGTCGCGGCCAGCGCGGTTGCGCCGAGCAGGGCGAGAGTGGAGCGGAGGAGGGAGGGGGAGAGGTGCGACATGGCGGACCGGATTATTTGGCGTCCTCGAGGTTGAACTCGATGAGCTGGGAGACGCGGGTGGCGACGGCCTTGCCGCCCTTGCGGCCCGGCTTGAACTTCCACTTCTGCACGGCCTGCATGGCCGGAATCTCGAACTCGCGGTGGGAGGAGCGGACCACGCGGGTATCGACGACATCGCCGGCGGAGTTGATGATGAACTCGACCACGACCTCGCCGCTGATACCGGCGCGGCTCATTTCGTAAGGATACTGCGGGGGATTCTGAACGCGGCCGACGGGCTTCTGGTCCAGGTTGTTGATGTCGAAGAGGTCCTTGATACCGCGGCCGAAGTTGGCGCCCGGGGGATTGACCGGGATGTTGATGGCGCCCTTGGAGGCGACAAGGCCCGGAGGCGGGGGCGGCTGCAGGGGCTGGGTAAAGGCGTTGACCGGCACGACGGTCGGCAAGTCGATCAGGCTCGGGGGAGCCATGACATTCTCAACGGGTTCCTCGTCGAGTTCCTCAACCTTATCCTCCTCCTCGTCGGGGAGGGGGGGCATTTCCATCTGGACGACCTCTTCCTTGACCACGGCCTCGCGCTTCGGCGGGGCCTGCGGGCCGGCAAAGGGATTCAGGGCGGCGACATGGACGGCGACCGAGATCAGGATACCAATGACGAGATCTTTGTTCATGGCGGCTTATTTGCCCGTCGGGCGCGTGCGGGTTTCGACGGAGAACTTGACGATGCCGGCCTTGCGGATCTCATCGAGCACCTGGACGGTGGCCCCGAAACGGGCTTTCTCGTCGCCGGCAATCAGGACCTTGGGGTCTTCGGTCTGGGACTTGTAAGCGGTGATGCGGCTGGGCAGGTCGGCCATCTCCATGGGCTCCTTGTTCCAGAAGAGCGAATCGTCGGCCGAGACCTGGATGGTGACGCTATCCTTGTTTTCCTCAGGGTTGGGATTGGGGTTAGCGACGGGCAGGTCCACGGGCACGGACTGGATGCGGTTCAGCGACAGGGTGAACAGAACGAAGGTCGCGAGCAGGAAGAAGATGACGTCAATGAGGGGGATGATCTCAATGCGCGCCTGCTTGCGTTTGGGAACTTTGATTTTGTTGCCTTCCATGTGGTGTGGGCTGCGGGCGAAGGGTATGACGCGCGACGGGCCGGTTTCTTAGATGACGGGCGTCAGCGGACGTGGGTTTCGATGAACACCTTGGTGAAGCCGGCCTTGCGGGCCTCGTCGAACACGTAGATGGCCTGGGCGAAGAAGGCGCGCTCGTCCCCGTTGATGAGGATGCGGCCGTCCGGCTGCTCGCGCTTGTATTGGAGCAGGCGCTGGGTGAACTCGTCGAGGGTGATGAGGTCCTTGTTCCAAGCGACCGTGCCCTCGTCGGTGATGCTGATCGTCACCGTGCCGTTGGGGTCGCGGACCACGCTGGTCTCAGCCGCGGGCAGCTTGACGCTGATGCCGTTCGACTTGTTGAGCGACAGGGTGAAGAGAACGAAGGTTGCGAGCAGGAAGAAGATGACGTCAATGAGAGGGATGATCTCAATGCGCGCCTTCTTTATGCCGCCTGGGCCTGTGCCGCCGCCGCCACCGTGCATGACAGTAAGTGTTAGAGGTTAAAAGTCGTGAGGGCCGGGGCCGCTCAGCGGCTCTTGGCGCTCTCGGCCTTGTTGATGATGATCTCGAGCGAGTTCGAGGCGTCCTCGATGTCGTGACGGGCCTCTTCGGAACGGGCGTTGAGATAATTGAAGGGCAGAAGGCCCATGATGGCGATGGCCAGACCGCACATGGTGGCGATGAGCGCCTCGGCGACGCCGCCGGTGATCTTGGTGGCGGCCGAGCCGATGTCACCGCTGCCGCTGTTGAGCGCGGCGAAGGTGCCCATCATGCCGGTCACGGTGCCGAGGAGGCCGAGGAGGGGGGCGGCGGTGATGCAGGTGTCGAGCGTGGGCAGGCCCTGGCTGAAGCGCTGCATCTCCTGGCTGGCGGCGCGGGTGAAGGCGTTGCCCAGGGAGTGTTCCTTGTGGGTGATGGCGTAAACGAGGATGCGCGCCACGTAATCCTGGCTCTTCTTGCCGAGCTCGACCGCGCCCTCGATGTCATTGGCCTCGACCTTCTGGAGCATCTTGTCGACGAGCTCGGGTTCGCGGCGGCGGTTCTCGCGGACGATGAACAGCACGCGCTCGATGGCGACCGTGATCAGGAGGAACGAGATAATCAGGATCGGCCACATGATGGGGCCGCCATGCTTGAAGAGCTCCATGGAAGTCATGGGGCTGCCATCCGGATTAGTGAGCAGAATCGCCAAGGGCAGGGATGCGGTGATCATAGTGCGTGTGGTGTGATTGAGTTAACCGTGGGTAATATTCCTTAAGTGGGAAATCGGAAAGCGGGGATAAGCAAGGCGCGGGCCAGAAACAGACCCATTATCGGCGGCACCGGCGGTGCCGCGAAGCAAGGGGGGAGTGGGTAAGCGATGACAATGTGACCAAAAAGCTGTCAGGAAACTGAATGTTGCCGAGATTAACTTTAGACTGTCAATGCGCTTTCTTGTGCCGTGCGACAAATTAATCCGCAGCAATCCACATTAAGTGAATCAACTGATTTAATTGGCTGCCCGACTAGGAGTCGAACCTAGACAGAACGAGTCAGAGTCGTTCGTGCTACCATTACACCATCGGGCAGTGAAAAACATTCATGCGCTTCGGCCGGATTTGTTCGCGCATCACCGACGGGAAAATGGAGCCGGCGATGGGATTCGAACCCGCAACCGCCTGTTTACAAAACAGGTGCTCTACCGTTGAGCTACGCCGGCGAGGCGCTGCTGCGCACAGATCAAAGTTATTGGAAAAAACGCAAAGTGGTGGCTCCCCCGGGACTCGAACCCGGAACCAATTGATTAAGAGTCAACTGCTCTACCATTGAGCTAGGAAGCCAAAAATCGAAGGGGCAAAAGTTATTATCGCGGGGGCCATGTCAACGACATTTCCGTGTTTTGCCGGGGAGGGAATTTTCGTGCCCCAAAAATGCACACGCGGCTTCGCGACCAACGCCGCCGGCGGTGCATCAAGGGGCGCTCCGACGTCCGTTCCCGGCGCGGCCGGCGGAGCCGCGCCACCTCGGCGCCGGCGGGCTTTTACGAGCGAAGGCAGGACTTTGAGGCCGTCCTGTAGGGTGCTGCCCGGTGAGGGTTTAGAGGGGTGGAGGCGCGCGGCCACACTTTGTTGGACAAAACACTTGCCAAGGCCGCGCGCGTGCTCTGTTTTCGCCCGCTCCACCCATGCAAAAGACCAAAAAGTCCGTTGCCAAGCGCTTCAAGATTTCCGGAACCGGAAAGCTGATCCGCCGCACGCCTGGCTTCCGACACCTGCTGGCCGCGAAGAGCACGAAGTCCAAGCGACGTGCCTCCCGCGACAAGCTCGTGGCTCCCGGCCATGCCGCGCCGCTGCTCCGCTGCCTACCCACCGGTCTCCGGTAAGCAAGTCGAAGCGCAAAACCATAACTTGCCAGGCGGGTGAATCCTAACGAGACGACCCGCCGGCACTAAAACCTACTATATAACATGGCTCGTGTCACAAACTCCCCCGCGTCGCGCAAGCGCCGCAAGAAAGTGCTGAAATACGCCAAGGGCTATTTCGGCAACAAATCCAAGCTCTACCGCTACGCCAAGGAAGCGGTGCAGCATGCCTGGCAATACGCCTACATCGACCGCAAGAAGAAGAAGGGCAACATGCGCGGTCTTTGGATCGTGCGCCTGAACGCGGCCTGCCGCGAGGCTGGCATCACCTACAGCCGCTTCATCGAGGGCCTCAAGGCCGCGAACATCCAGCTCGACCGTCGCCAGCTCTCCGAGATTGCGATCGCCGACGCCACGGCGTTCACCGGCCTCGTCAAGCAGGCGCAGGCCGCGCTGAAGTCCAAGGCTGCCGCTGCCGCCAAGGTCTGATTCACCGGCGGACCCCTGAAGGCTCGCCTTCCGGTCAAAAAGACCATTTTTGTGAAGGACGGGCTCCCCGCGGGCCCGTCCTTTTTATTTTCTTCATGCAAGACACCCTGAACGCCCTCCTCGCCAAGTCCGCGGCCGAGCTGCCGACCCTGAAGACTCGCGCCGACTTCGAGGCCGCCAAGGCCCGCTACGTCGGCCCCAACGGCGAGTTCACCGCGCTGATGAAGCAGATGGGCACCGTCCCGAAGGAACAACGTCCCGCCATGGGCAAGCTCATCAACGAGGCCAAGGCGCAGCTGACGGTCCAGCTCGACGCCACGCTCCAGCGCCTCGCCGACGCCGAGATCACCGCCCAGCTCGGGCCCGCGATCGACCCCTCGCTGCCGTCGCCCGACGCCGGTCCCGGCACCTCGCATCCGCTCACGCTGGTGCGCGAGGAGATGTGCCGCATCCTCCGCAAGGCCGGCTTCACGGTCGTCGAGGGCCCCGAGGTCGAGACCGAGTATTATTGCTTCGACGCCCTCTGTACGCCCACCGACCACCCGGCGCGCGACGCCCAGGATACGTTCTATTTCCCGGAGAAGGCCCGCTTCGGCAACATCACCAAGAAGACCCCGGAGGAGAAATACCTCCTGCGCACCCACACCTCGTCGGTGCAGATCCGCACCATGCTCAAGGGCGAGCCGCCCATCCGCGTTGTGTCGCCGGGCCGCGTCTACCGCCGCGATACCTCGGACGCCACGCACAGCGCCAACTTTCACCAGATCGAGTGTCTCTACGTGGACAAGAACGTCACGGTCCGCGACCTGAAGGCGCTGCTCGACTACATCTTCGCCTCGCTGCTCGGCAAGGACACGAAGACCCGCTTCCGCCCGCACTACTTCGGTTACACCGAGCCGAGCTTCGAGGTGGACCTGTCCGCTCAGCACCTGCCCAAGGTCAACAAGGAGTGGATCGAGATCGGTGGCTGCGGCATGGTCGACCCGGCGGTCTTCGAGGGCGTCGGCTACAACCCCGAGATCTGGAGCGGCTACGCCTTCGGCATGGGCCTCGAGCGCCTGGCGATGCTCATGTATGGCATCGATGACATCCGCTACTTCTACCAAAACGACCTGCGCTTCCTGAAGCAGTTCGCCTGAGACCGTCCCGATGAAACTTTCCCGCAACTGGCTCCGGCAATACGTCCGACTCTACGCCACCACTGAAGAGCTCAAGCGCGCCATCACCTTCCTCGGCTTCGAGGTCGAGGGGGTGCACAACACCGGCCTGCCGCCGCTGGAGCACGTCGTCGTCGGCGAGATCAAGACCCGCGACAAGCACCCGAACGCCGACAAGCTCTCGGTGTGCACCGTCGACGTCGGCCCCGCCCACGGCGGTATCCGCACCATCGTCTGCGGCGCGCCCAACTGCGACGCCGGCAACCGCGTGCCGGTGGCGCTCCCCGGCGCTGTCCTGCCCGGCGACTTCAAGATCAAGCAATCCAAGATCCGCGGCCAGCAGTCGGACGGCATGATGTGTGCCGCCGACGAGCTCGGCCTTTCCGGCGACCACGCCGGCCTCCTCCTCCTCCCGGCAACGGCGCCCCTCGGCCAGAAGATCAACGAGACGCTGCCCGACGGCGACACCGTGTTCGACATCGAGGTCACGCCGAACCGCCCGGACGCGCTCTGCCACCTTGGCATGGCCCGCGAACTCGCGGCCTGGTTACGGGCTGAGCTGCAGTTCCCGCCCATCAAGTTCACGGGCAATCCCGAGGGCGCCCTGCGCTCTGACCTCCTCGCCGGCATCCGCGTGGATGCGCCCGAGGACTGCCCGCTCTACGTCGGTATCGCCGTCGCCGGCGTGAAGATCGGCCCGAGCCCGACGTGGATGCAGGATCGTCTCGCCGCCGTCGGCCTGCGCCCGATCAATAACCTCGTCGATGTCGGCAACTACGTTATGCTCGAATACGGCCAGCCGCTGCACGTGTTCGACGCGAAGAAGATTGCCGGCCGGCAGATCATCGTGCGCCGCGCGACCGACGGCGAGAAACTCGTGACCCTCGACGAGAAGGAGCGCCTGCTGAACAGCCGCATGCTGGTCATCGCCGACGCGGCCAAGCCCCTCGTCGTTGCTGGCATCATGGGCGGGCACGACGCCGGCGTCGATGGCACCACCACGGACATCGTGCTCGAGGCCGCCTATTTCCGCCCACAGTCCATCCGCTGGACCTCGAAGCGCCTCGGCCTCGCCTCCGACTCCTCTTACCGTTTCGAGCGCGGGGTCGACCCGCATGGCACCCTCGAGGCGGCGCGTCGCGCCATCGACCTCATCCTCGAGACGGCCGGCGGCACCGTGGTCGGGCCGTCCTTCCAGGTCGGCGGCGACCGCCCATGGTCACGCGAGATCAAGGTCATGCCCGGCTTCATCCGCGCCAAGGTGGGCTTCGACATCACCGACGACGAGATGCGCGATGCCTTCCACGGCCTGCACCTGCCGATCAAGGCCGAGCACGACACCCAGGCGGGCCTCGAATGGACCGTGGGGATCCCGAGCTACCGCGGCGACCTCGACCGGCCCATCGACCTCGTCGAGGAGGTGCTGCGCATCTACGGCACCGACCGCATCCCGCCGCAGGTGTGCGCGGGCCCGGCGCTCGTCGATGGGGATGACGATCCGATCGCGGTCTTCAACCGGCAGGCCACCGGCTACCTGGCGGGGCAGCATTTTCACGAGGTGGTCAACTACACGCTGCGCTCGAAGCAGGAGCTGACCACGTGGGCCTCGGCCGCCGCGGTCGAGGAGCTCGGCCTCGCCAATCCCTTCGTCGACGACCAGTCGCACCTGCGGCCGACGCTCATCCTCGGCATCCTGGAGTCACTCAAGCTCAACCAGTCGCGTGGCCTCGCGGCCTCGCGCCTCTTCGAGACCGGCCGGGTGTTCATGGAGCTCAACGGCGTCGTGCAGGAGTGCGTGGCGGTGGGTTTCGTGCTGGTGCATAACCCGAAGGACCGGGCCTGGCTGGCGCGGCCTGAGCCCGATTTCTACGCGGTGAAGCGCCACATCGAGATCCTCGCCCGGACAGCGGGCATCGATTTGGCCGCCCAGCCGCTGGGGCCCGTGCGCGGTGCCTTCTGGGGCTGGCAGGAGGGCCAATCGGCCGCCGCCGGCGAGATGCAGGACGGCTGGACCGCGCGTTTCGGCCTGCTGAACCTCGCGATGGTCCGCGCCGCGGGCCTGGAGGGCAAGGTGTGGGCGGGCACGCTTGCGCTGTTGCCAACCAAGCTGGCCGCGGTGGCCGGCCATCGCCGCTACCAGCCGTTCAGTCTGTTCCCGGCGGCGCTGCGTGACCTCGCGCTCGTCGTCGATGCCGCGCGCCACGCCGACGAGGTGCAGGCGCTGTTGCTCAAGGCGGCCCGCGCCGCGACCGCCGGCGGCGCCTTTGCCGTCGAGCGCGTCGAGGTGTTCGACGTCTACGCGGGCAAGGGTCTGCCGGAAGGGAAGAAAAGCCTGGCCTTCGCGCTCTCGTTCCGTTCGGCGGAACGCACGCTGACGGACGACGAGGTCAACGCCGCCTTCGGGAAGATCCAACAGGCCGTTGCGGCCGACGGATCGATGACCGTGCGGGCGTGACCCCCTGGAGCGGTTTCACTAAAACTGTAGCCGGGGTGTCCGACTCACGGACCGGGTCAGCGACCCCGGCTACAGCCATCAGCGGCGGCGATATTATTATGAATATGCTCCTAGGCCGCGAACCGTTCGAGGAAGGCGCGCACTTCCGCCGGCACGCCCTTCGGCATGTTCGGCACGATCAGCTTGAAGAGCTCGCGCACCTCGTTCGTCTGGGTGGGCGTCAGGCCGGCCTTGGTGCCGGCGACGGCGCCGATCTGCAGGGCGGGGGACTGGGCGCTGCCGCGGATGTAATAGCCGTGGGTGAGCAGCTCGAAGTGCTCGATGATGTCGCCGCCGGCGTTGCGCCAGATGCTCAGCACGGTTTCCGCATCGCTGGCATATTGCTCCTTTTGCAGGCCCTCGACGTCCTGCTTCACCTTGTCAACCGCTTGCAGGCCGGCGCCGACGGCGACGGGCTCGACCAGCTGGCGGAAGGCCTTCTGGGTGTGGCTGTCCGGAAAGTTCAAGGCGATGCCCGCGGTGGCATGCTGCGGACCTGACCAGAAATGGGCCAGGGTGCCTTCGATCTCGAAGAGCCGGTGATCCAGTTCCAGTTTCAGGCGGCAGTTTTCCCCGCGTTCACCCATGGCGGCAGGATGCAGCCGGAGGCTGACGCCGCCCGACGACATGTTCACCAGCTGGCCGCCCCAGTCCATGGCCCGGTTGTCGTCGGCCTTGAGGACGTTGCCCTCGCCGTCGCGACCAATGAGCGTGACCTTGGCTTTCAGGGGAAATTTGGCGCCGACCGGGTAGCGGGTGGCGCCGCGTTTGTCGCCGATGCCGCCAAGTCCCTTGAAATTAAGGATCTTTTTGAAAAGAAGCACGGGCGATGAATAGGGTAGATGCCGCACTGGTTCAAGCCTGCTTGCAGACGTGTGTCACGGGCGTTTTTGCCGGTTGCCAACCACGGCTTCCGCCGCCTGCCTCCACGGTGAACCGGCTGTCCGCATGAGCACCAATTCCGACCTCAACCTTGACTACGTGGCAAACCTCGCGCGCCTCGCCCTCAGCGAGACGGAGAAGACCGAATTTGCCCATCAGCTCGGCGACATCCTGCACTATGTCGAGAAGCTGAAGCAGGTGGACGTGACGGGGGTCGAGCCGATGGCCCACGCCTCGCCGATCTTCAACGTTTGGGCAGCCGATGTCGCCCGCCCCGGCCTGCCGGTCGAGGCCGCGCTGCGCAATGCGCCGGCGCAGCGGCAGAACATGATCGTGGTCCCGAAAGTCGTGGAGTAGGCGATGGCGGACGACCTCATTTATCAACCCGCCGCCCGGCTGGCGGCGCTGCTCGCCGCGGGAAAACTTTCCTCGGTCGAGCTGCTGCAGGCCTGCCTGGCGCGGACCAAGGCGGTGGACGGCCGCGTGAAGGCGTTCAATTCCTATGACGAGGTCGGTGCGCTCGCCTTGGCGAAGGCCGCTGACGAACGCCGGGCCGCCGGGCAGGCGAAGGGTCCGCTCGACGGCATCCCGGTCGGTTTGAAGGATGTTATCGCCGTCGAGGGCCAGCCGCTCACGTGCTCGAGCAGGATGCTCGCAAACTTTGTTTCGCCCTACGACGCCACCGTGACCCAGAAGCTCAAGGCGACGGGCGCGATTCCGTTCGGCCGGCTGAACATGGACGAATTCGCTATGGGCTCCTCGACGGAGAATTCCGCCTTCGGCCCCACCGCCAACCCGTGGGACCTGACGCGGGTGCCGGGCGGCAGTTCCGGCGGCTCGGCCGCCGCGGTGGCCGCGGGCGAGCTGCCCCTCGCGCTGGGCTCGGACACCGGCGGCTCCATCCGACAGCCGGCGGCGCTGTGCGGCATCGTCGGCCTCAAGCCGACCTACGGGCTGGTGTCCCGCTACGGCCTGGCCGCCTACGCGTCGTCGCTCGACCAGATCGGCACCATGGCGCACACCGTGGAGGACGCGGCCATGTTGCTCGGCGTCATCGCCGGCCACGACCCGCGCGATTCGACCTCGTTCAAGGCGGAGGTGCCGGATTACCGCGCCGGACTGGCGACAAAGAAAGGGCCGTGGCGGCTCGGGGTGCCGAAGGAGTTCTTCGGCGCCGGCCTCGACCCGGAGATTGGCGCGGCCGTGAAGCAGGCCATCGAGTTTTACCGGCAGCAGGGCTGTGAAATCAAGGAGGTCTCGCTGCCCCTCGCGGCGGAGCAGGCCATCGCGGTGTATTACCTCATCGCGACCGCCGAGGCCTCGTCGAACCTGGCGCGCTACGACGGCATCCGCTACGGTCACCGATCCGCGGCGGCGAAGGACGCTATCGACATCTACGCCCGGTCCCGCGCCGAGGGTTTCGGCCCGGAGGTGAAGCGGCGCATCATTCTCGGCACGCACGTGCTCAGCAGCGGCTACTACGACGCCTATTACCTGCGCGCCCAGAAGGTCCGCACTCTCATCCGCAACGAGTTTTCCACCGTCCTCCGCGACTGCGACGCGCTGCTGTCGCCCACCTCGCCGGGGCCGGCGTTCAAGCTCGGCGAGAAGTCCGCCGACCCGCTGGCGATGTATCTCACCGACATCTATACCATCAGCGTCAATCTCGCCGGCCTGCCGGGCATCTCGATTCCGTGCGGTTTTACGGGCAGCGGCCTGCCCATCGGGTTGCAGCTCATCGGCCGGTCCTTCGACGAGGCCGGCCTGCTCGCCGTGGCCTCGGCCTACGAGCAGGCGCACGACTGGCATAGGAAACACCCGGTGCTATGAACTACGAAGCGGTCATCGGCCTCGAGGTCCACGTGCAGCTGAAGACAGCGTCGAAGATGTTCACGCGCGTCGCCACCGGCTACGGCGAGCCGGAGAACACCCTGACGGATCCTGTCGTGCTGGCGCTGCCCGGCGCGTTGCCCGTGCTGAACAAGGAGGCCCTCGACAAGATCATCAAGGCCGGGCTCATCCTCGAGTGTACCATCGCCCCGGTCTGCAAGTGGGACCGGAAGAACTATTTTTATCCCGACTCGCCGAAGAACTACCAGATTACGCAATACGACCAGCCGATCTGCATCGGCGGGTCGGTCGAAATCGAGCTGCCCGGCCCCTCGCGCAACGTCATGGGTGAGCACAAGCAGATCTCCCTGACACGCATCCACCTCGAGGAGGACGTCGGCAAGCTCACGCACGGCGCCAACGACTCGCTGGTCGACTACAACCGCGCGGGCACGCCGCTGATGGAGATCGTTTCCGAACCCGCGATGTCCACCGCTGACGAGGCCTTCGCCTTCCTGACCGCGCTGCGCCTGGCCATGGTGCAGGGCGGCATCTCCGACTGCGACATGGCGAAGGGCCAGCTGCGCTGCGACGCCAACATCTCCATCCGCCCGGTTGGCGAGACCAAGCTCGGCACCAAGGTTGAGCTGAAGAACCTCAACTCCATCTCGTTCGTCCGTGATGGTATCGCCCATGAGATCCGCCGGCAGATCGCCGTGGTTGGCAGCGACGGCACCATCGTGCAGGAGACCCGCCAATACGATGGCGAGGCGGGCGCTTCCGCCGCCCTGCGCTCGAAGGAGATGGCGCACGATTACCGCTATTTTCCCGATCCCGACCTGATGCCGGTGAAGGTGGACGAGACCTGGCTGGCCGCGATCCGGGCCACGGTGCCCGAGCGACTGTTCGACCGGCAGCGGCGCTATCTGGAGAAATTCCAACTGCCTTACACGCTCACGTCGGTGTTGGTGCCGCACCCGGAGCTGTGCGCATTCTTCGAGGAGGCGGCGCTGCTCAGCGGCAAGCCGCAGGCGGTCGCCAACTGGATCGCCAACGACCTCCAGCGCGAACTCTCCGCGGCGGGGGTCGGACTGGCCGCCAGCAAGATCCGGCCCCTGCACATCGCCGGTTTGGTGGCGTTGGTCGAATCGGGCGTCATTTCCAGCAGCATCGCGAAGGACGTTTTTGTCGACATGTTCGCGACCGGCGATCTGGCCGAAGCGATTGTCGAGCGGCAGGGGCTGAAACAATCCACCGATACCGGTGAGATGGAGCAGTGGGTCGCTGACGCCATCGCGGCGAACCCGCAGGCGGCGGCGGGGTTCAAGAAAGGCAACGAAAAAGCCCTCAACGCCATCAAGGGCGCGGTGATGAAGGCCTCGCAGGGCATGGCCAACCCGCAGCTGGCGGACCAGATGGTGCGCAAGCAGCTGGGCTGACGCGCTGCGTTGGGTGGACAAGATTGGGCCGCGGGCTTGCGCCGGCCGGGTTTGTGGACATTTTGTCCGGCATGAACCCCGACTCGCCTGTATCCCTCTCACGTCGCGAAGCCCTCAAGATCATCGGCACCGGTGTGGCCGTGGCCGGTCTTGGTCTCACCCGGACGGTCGCGGCGGAAGCCGCCGGCCCGACCCTCGGTTGGGACCTGCCGCCGCTGGGCTACGCCTATGGGGCCCTCGAGCCGCACTTCGACGCGCGGACGATGGAAATCCACCACACGAAGCACCACCAGGCTTACATCACCAACGCGAAAAACCTCCTCAAGGACCACGCGGACCTGCTGGCCCGCGGGCCGGAGGCGCTGGTGCGCGACCTCGGCAGCGTGCCGGAGGCGATCCGCCCCGGCATCCGCAACAACGCCGGCGGACATGTGAACCACGCCTTCTTCTGGCAGATCATCGCGCCGAACGCCGGCATGTCCGTGCAGCAACTGCCGGTCGCCATCGCCGCGGCCTTCGGTTCGATGGAGGAGTTCAAAAAGCTTTTCGCCGAGGCCGCGATGAAGCGTTTTGGCAGCGGCTGGGCCTGGCTGAGCCTGAAGGACGGCAAGCTCGTGGTGCACTCCACGGCCAACCAGGATTCGCCGCTGAGCGACGGTGCCCGGCCGATCATCGGCCTCGATGTCTGGGAACACGCGTATTATCTGCACTACCAGAACCGCCGGGCCGACTACGTGAACGCGTTCTGGAACGTGCTCAATTGGACGCAGGCCGAGGCGAACTACGGCGCGGCGCTGAAGGGTTGAGCGGCCCATGGGCGCAAAGACCTTCGAGGAAATCGGCGGTCCGGCGGCCCGCCGGCACCTCTTCCTGTGCACCGGGCCGGACTGTTGTGCGCCCGAGCAGGGGCTGGCGACGTGGGAGTACCTGAAGGATTCGCTCAAAGAACACAAGGTGCCGGCGCTCCGCACGAAGGCCGCGTGCCTGCGGATGTGCCACGACGGACCATGGCTCGTGGTCTATCCCGAGGGCGTGTGGTATGCGCAGGTGACGCCCGAGCGCTTCGACCGGATCCGGCGCGAGCATCTTGAGGGTGGGGTGCCGGTCGCGGAGTGGGTGCGGGCGGTGAATTGTCTCGACCAATAAAAAAGCGCGGCCTGGGCCGCGCCGGGCAAGCAGGCGTTGAGCGAGTCCTCAGAGTCGCTCACCCGGGATCGCCGGGCTGGCGTTGCGCGCCGGGGCGGTCAGCTGGCATTGCGGGCACACGCCGAAGAACTCGACGACATGGCTGACCTGACTGTAGCCGCGCTCCTGCAGCAAGCGCTCGACACCCTCGACCGGGAAATAATCGACGCGGTCGGTGGCGCCGCAGGCCTTGCAGATGATGTGATAGTGGCGCGGGCTGCCCAAGGTGAGCTCGTAGAGGCAGGTGCCGTTGTGCAGGTAGCTGCGGCGGACCATGCCGAGCTGCTCGAAGGCCGCCAAGCAGCGGTAGACGGTCACCAGATCGCACACCTTGGCGCCCAGTTCCTGATGGATGCGCTCGATGCTGACCGGGCCTTGATGGCGCTGGAGCGACTCGATAATGGCGAGGCGCGGCTTGGTGATGCGCATGCGGGCCTGACGGATGCGGATGCGGGCTTCGTCCAAGGCGGATACCGGGGGAGTTGAACTGGCGACAGCGGCAAGGGGATGATTCGACTGGGTCGCGGAAATCATGGGGTATGGGTCTTTTTATGCAGTACGCCGGGAGAAACGCGAGTTGAAGTTTACGCGACGGCTATATTCCTACGATAGAGTGCACGACGCCCGGCCACGCCGAGATGCTCCTGACGGTTCTGCTGCAGGGTTGCGGCCGGTCGCGGGCTGTGCTAGCTATTGTCACTGAAATTCATGCAAGACTTGGAATTCTCCGAAATCGTCGGGTTGATTTGTAAAGAGGACGCCCGCTTCGACCGCAAAGCCTACAACTTTGTCCGGCAGGCCCTCGACCACACGGTCAAGGAGACGAAGCGCAAAAACCCGGAGCGCACCGGCAAGTCGCAGCATGTGACCGGCGCCGAGCTGCTCGAGGGCATCCGCGCCTACGCGCTCGACCAATACGGACCGATGACCAAGACCGTGCTCACCAACTGGGGCATCCGCCGCTGCACCGACTTCGGCGACATCGTCTTCAATCTGATCGAATACAATGTCTTCAGCAAAACCGAGAACGACCGGCGTGAGGATTTCGCGGACATCTACGATTTCGACGAGGCGTTTGTGAGGCCCTTCCAGCCCGCCGGTGCGCGTCGTGCGCGCGGCAATTCCGGCGCCGCCTGAGCGGGCCGCTTTATTTCATGGCCAAATCCCAGCCCGCCCGTCCGCGCGACCTTGCCCTGTTGGAAAGCCTCTGGCGCGAGCCGGTCGAGCGCTACACCCTGCCCAACGGCCTCACGGTCCTGCTCCGGCACGACACCGCCGCGCCGGTGGCCTCGGTGCAGGTGTGGGTGAAGACCGGCAGCATCCACGAGGGCGCGCATCTCGGCGCGGGGCTCTCGCATTACCTTGAGCACATGCTCTTCAAGGGCACGGAGCGCCGCGCCGGCCGCGAGATCTCCGCGACCGTCCAGGCGCACGGCGGCTACATCAACGCCTACACGACCTTCGACCGCACCGTCTATTACATCGAAGTGCCGTCCAACCACACTGCCGTCGCCATCGACCTGCTGGCCGACGCCACGCTGCACTCGACCCTGCCGGCCGGAGAGGTGACCAAGGAAAAGGACGTCATTCTCCGCGAGATTGACATGTGCCTCGACGATCCCGACCAGAGGCTCTCGCAGGCCCTGTTCGAGACGGCGTTCCGCGCGCATCCCTACCGCCAGCCCATCATCGGCCACCGCGACGTCTTTGCCGCCAACACGCGCGAGGACCTGCTGGCCTATTATCGCGCCCGCTACGTGCCGAACAACCTGGTGGTGGTCATTGCCGGAGCCTTCGACCCGGCGGCCACGCGGGCGGCCATCGCGGAGCATTTCGGCAAGGCACCCCGCGTGCGTCTCGCGCCGGTGCTCGTGCCCGACGAGCCGCTCCAGCTTTCCCGCCGCGACCAGCATCTCCACGAGGACGTGCAGGTGTCGCGCGCCGGTCTCGGCTGGCAGATCCCGGGGCTGACGCATCCTGACGCCCCGGCGCTGGACATGCTCTCGATGGTGCTGGGCAACGGCGACAGCTCGCTGCTTTGGCAGGCCATCCGCGAGAAGGCCCGGCTGGTGCACTCGATCGACGCGATGTCGTGGAGTCCCGGCACGAGCGGCCTGTTCTACATCTCTTATCTGACTGATCCCGCCAAGCGCGTCGCCGCGGAGGCTGCCATCCTTGCCGAACTCGCCCGCATCGAGAAGAAAGGCATCAGCCCGAGGGCCCTCGCCAAGGCCGTCCGTCAGGCCGTCACCTCGGAGATCAACTCCCGCAAGACGATGTCCGGCCAGGCCTCGCGCCTCGGTGCCGGCGAGGTGGTGGTCGGTGACATCAATTATTCGCGCACCTATTTCGAGCGCCTGTTCGCACTGACCCCGGCCAGCCTGCGGCGGGTGATGCGCACCTACCTCGTGCCGCAGAAGCTGACGGTCGTATCGAGCAATCCGGCGGGCGCGGCCGAAGCGGATGGAGGGTCGGTCTCCCGACCGACCGCCTCGCTGGATTTCTCGGAGTTCACGCTGCCCAACGGCGCCCGGCTCCTCCTCCAGCCGAACAAGCAGCTGCCCAACCTGCACCTGCGTCTGGCGCTGGCGGGCGGTCCGATGTTCGAGCCAGCCAACCGCCGTGGGCTGACCAACCTCATGGCCACGTTGCTTTCGATGGACACGGCGAAACGCTCCGCCGAGGAGGTGGCCCGTGCCATCGAGGAAGTCGGCGGCATGTTCGAGGATTTTTCCGGCAACAACAGCTTCGGTCTCATGGCCGAGGTGCTGCCGGGCGACGCCGATCTGGCGCTGGAGCTGATGAGCGATGCCGTGTTGCGGCCCGCCTTCAAGCCCGCGCGGCTCGAGGTCGAGCGCGAGTCGGCACTGGCGGGCCTCAAGGAAGGTCTCGATGACGTCGTGACCGTCGGGCGGAAGGCGATGCGCGTGAAATTCTTCGGCGCCCACCCTTTCGCCATCGAGAGCGGCGGCGACGAGGCCGGGTTGAAGGCTATCACGGTCGCCGACCTGCGGACCCTGCACCGGAGGCTGCTGGTCAGCGGCAACGCCGTGCTGGCCGTGGCGGGCAACTTCGATCCGAAGAAGCTCGGGCCCAGGCTGAAGGCGTTTCTGGCGAAACTGCCGAAGGGTGCGGCCGCGAAGGCCACGGCACCGCTGCAGGCCCAGGCGGGCGATTTCACCGAGATGCAGCCGCGCCAGCAGGCGATCGTGTTCCAGGCGTTCCCGGGGCCGGGCCTGCACGCGCCGGATTATCACGTCAGCGAGGTGATGGACGAACTGTTTAGCGGCATGTCGTCGAACCTCTTCGAGCGCGTGCGCGAGCAGAAGAGCCTGGCGTATTTTGTCCGCTCCAGCCGCATCGTCGGCCTCGACACCGGCATGTTCTACTTTTTCGCCGGCACGAGCCCGCAGCGTCATGGCGAGGTCATCGAGGAGCTGAAGCTGGAGATCGCCCGCGTGCAGGGCGGGGGCGTGACGGCGGAGGAACTGGCGCGTTGCCAGACCCGGCTCAAGGCCGGCAAGCGGATGGGCCTGCAGACCAATTCCGCCCGGGCCCTGCAGTCGGCGCTGAACGCGGTTTACGGCCTGCCGGTCAACGACTGGCGCACCTACGACGCCCGCATCGACGCCGTCACGCTGGCCGATGCCCAGAACTTCGCGCGGCGGTATTTCCAGCCCGCCAGCCGGGTACAGCTGGTGGTCAAACCAGGATAAAATCAGGCGCCTGAATTCAGGCGTTGGGCGCTGTTTGTCCGGGCCGGGCCGGTCGCTAGCTTGGCGCTCCCATGAAAACTCTTAGTCTCATGTTAAGGATCGCGCTGGGCTCACTGGCGCTTTTGTTCACGGCGACGATGGCCACGGCGCAGGCCGGTGCGGCCAAGGACAGGAAACCCTCCAAGGAAACCCTGGAGAAATATGATGCCAACAAGGACGGCTCGCTCGACGACACCGAGATGGCCGCCTGGAAGGCGGACATCGCCGCCAAGGCCAAGGCGACGAAGGAGGAGAACCTCGCCAAATACGACACCAACAAGGACGGCAAATTTGACGAGACCGAGAAAGCGGCCCGCAAGGCCGACGAGGACGCCGAAAAGGCCGCCAAGAAGGCGGAGCTGGAGGCGGCCAAGGAGGCCAAGCAGGCCGCCAAGGCAGTGAAGAAGTAAGCCGGCTTGCGGCCGGTTGACCCACGACCCCGGCCGCAGTGCCGGGGTTTATTTTTTCTCCAGCAGGCCACCGCTCCACTTGAGCTTGGCGCGCATGACCTCGTAGTGGGAATAGTCGCGCCGCTGGGCGAGGGAGAGGGTGCGGCTGTCGATCGAGATATCCACGGGGGCACCTTCCGTCACGACCATGTTGCGCTGGCCGTCCATGGCGACAAGCAGCCGCGAGCCGGCGGTGCAGTTGACCACGCGGAGCTTTACGTCATTGCGGAAGATGATCGTGCGGTTGCTCAGGGTGTGCGGGCAGATCGGGGTCATCGCGATCACCTCGGCCTGCGGGTGGATGATCGGGCCGCCGGCGGCCAGGTTGTAGGCGGTGGAGCCCGTCGGCGTGGAGAAGATGAGGCCGTCGCAGGTATATTCGGTGACCAGCTTGTCGTTGGCATAGACCTCGAGGCGGACGATGCGCGAGGGTTTGGCGTCCTTGACGAGCACGTCGTTAAGGGCGACGTCACTGCGCCGCGGGCCGGTCTTGCAATCAAGCAGCGCGCGCTGGGCGATCTGGTAGTCGCCGTCGAGCAGGGTGGCGAATTGCGCGCGGGCCTCGTCGGCCGAGAAGGTGGTGAGGAAGCCGAGGCTGCCTTGGTTGACGCCGATGATCGGGATGTCCGCGGCGGCGGCCCCGCGCACGGCGCCGAGCAGCGTGCCGTCGCCGCCGATGATGCAGCAGGCGTCGCAATCCTTGAAGTAATCGCGCGGCAGCTTGCGATCGCCGGAGAGCTTCAGTTTCTTCGCGCCGGCCAACCGGGCGATCTCCATCAGTTCCTGCGCCAGCTCGGCGGCGCCCGGTTTCTCCGAGTTGTAGACGAAGGCCAGTTTGCGGAAAGGCGACATGGTGAGTAACCTCGATTACGCGGATAAACACGGATATTGGAACACCAATTTACTGTAGGGCGGGGTCGCTGACCCCGCCGCGCATCAGGCGGGATCAGCGATCCCGCCCTACCCCTTGTTCAGGCCGAGCAGGAATTCCCGGTTGCCGTCGGCGCCGTGGACCGGGCTTTCCATCTCGCCGCGGAGCTGCACCCCGGCCAGTTCGCGCAGGGCGAACTCCCGGACCTCGGTCATGACCCGCGCGCGCACGGCGTCGTCGCGAATGATGCCCTGGCCCTTGTCGACTTCGGTCTTGCCCGCCTCGAACTGCGGTTTCACCAAGGCGATGAGCGTGCCGCCGGGGCGCAGAAACGGCCAGACGGCGGGCAACACACTCTTCAGCGAAATGAATGACAGATCCATGACCAGGGCGTCATACGCTGCGCGGGGCAGCATCCCGGCGGCGAGATGCCGGGCGTTGGTCTTCTCGAGGTTGGTGACCCGCGGGTCACGGCGGATCCGGTCGTGCAGCTGGCTGTGGCCGACATCCACGCAGGTGGCGGAGGCGGCGCCGGCCTGCAGGGCGCAGTCGGTGAAGCCGCCGGTTGAGGCGCCGACATCGAGCACGTGTGCGCCGGTCAGGTCGACGGGGAATTTTTCCAGGAAGGCGGCGAGTTTCTCGCCGCCGCGGCTGACGAAGCGCGGGGGCTGGTCGACGCTGAGCTCGAAGTCGGCAGGGTATTCCTTGCCCGGCTTGTCGAGCCGCTCCGTGCCGTGGCGGACGCGGCCGGTCATGATGAGCGCCTTGGCTTGGGCGCGGGAAGGCGCGAGGCCGCGCGCGACCAGCAGTTCGTCGAGTCGGGTCTTGGCGGCCATGGCGTCAGCGTAGCTTCTGCCGCGCTGGCGACCAGCACGTTGTGCGGCCGCCTACTTCCTCGCGCACCAACGGTTTTTTCGTGCGCGGGCAGCGGCCGCCGTCCTCCCACCGGTGCCAGAACAGCCAGGTTTTCGGGATATGGGCGTTGAGGTGCGGGGGCAGGGAACGACCCCGGCCCGCAATGGTGCGCAGGGCAAGCCGGCAGACGTTGCGGCATCCGCGGTGCAGGGTCTTCACCTCGGCCGGCGCGAGCGAACCCGCCAGCCGCTGGGGGTGGATCGCGGCGCGCCAAAGCACCTCGTCAGCCATCCAGTTGCCGATGCCGGGGAAGCGTTCCTGCATCAACAGCACGGCCTTGATCGGGGCGCGGGCGCGGCGCTGGAGAAAGCGGGCGACCGCCGCGGACGTGAATTCCTTGGAGAGGATCGCCGGTGCAATGCGGGTCCACCAAACCGGCGGCTTCGGCCCCATCGCGAAAAGCACCCCGCCGAACATGCGCGGGTCGTTGAAGACCAACTGGCGGTCCTTTTGCACGAGGATGAAGTGGTCGTGTTTGGCCGGCGGGTAGTCCGGCGCCTCGATGCGCAGCTCGCCGCTCATACCGAGGTGAAGGCCGAGCCAGCCACCGCCGCTGAAGCAAAACAGCATCTGCTTGGCCGCGGTCTCCGAGCCAAGCAGGGTGGCGCCGGTGAGCATTTTCTTCAGCAGCGCGGTGCGGGTGCCGCGGAAGACCTTTTTGCCCTCGTGCAGGCGCACACCGAGCACCTTGGCACCGTGGCCGGCGGCCCAGCGCTTGCGGAAAAACTCGACCTCGGCGAGTTCAGGCACGGCTCAGTGGATTTCCCACTGGGAGGGATGCTTGGAGAGCGGTTGGGAGCCGGTGGCGGTGACCCGGACGACGTCCTCCCAGCGGCAGCCGCCGAGGCCGCGATAATAGAGGCCGGGCTCGACCGTCATCACGGATCCTTTTTTCAGCGGGTAGACCACGCTGGGCGACATGCGGCCCGGGTCATGCACCGCGAGGCCGAGGCCGTGGCCGGTGCCGTGGATGAAACCCTCCGCGCCGTTCTTCGTGCGCTTGGTCTCGTAGCCGGCTTCGGCGAAACAATCGGTGCAGGCGGCATGGACGGCGCGACCGTCGACGCCGGCCTTGATGGCCTTGGTTGCACGCTTCTGGGCCTCGCGCACGGTGGCCACGAGCCGGCGCTGCACCTCACGGGGGCGGCCCTTCAGATAAGTGCGGGTCATGTCGCCGTGGTAGCCGGTCTTCAGGACACGGGGGAAGATGTCGATGATGATGAGCTCGTGCGGCCGGAGCGGGCCCGAGCCGCGTTCGTGCGGATCACAGGCCTGGTCGCCGCCGGCGACGATGGTGTCGCGCGGGTCACCGCCCTGTTCGCGGATGGCGGTTTCCAGCTCGAACCGCAGCGCTTCCGAGGTGAGCACCTTGCCCCGGTGGACGAGGGTGCGACCCTTGATCTTCGCGGACCGCAGGATTTTCTCCGCCACCGTGAAGCCGAGGGTGCAGAGACGGTTGCCTTCGCGGATGCAGTCGGCCTCCCAGAGGGATTTGATCTCACGCTCCGGGAAAAACAGGCCGTCGGGGAAGACAAGTTTCAGGCCGAGCTTGGTCAGCTTCTGATGGAGCTGGGCGGGGAACGTGGGCGGCACGCGGAAGGTGCGGATGCCGTAATGCCGGGCGGCGCAGGCGATGATCTCCGGGACATTGGCCTTCGGTCCGTGACGTTCCCGGGCGCAGGCCAGCCAATCCTCGAAAGGCAGCACCACGTCAAAATCGGAGGTCCGCTTCACGCGGCCGAACTCGAGCGAGCCCTGGATCGTGATCTTTTTGCCGCCGGCGCCGAAGGCGATGAACGGGTCGTGCACCTCGACGCGGCCGAAATAGAGCAGGTCGGTGCTGGTGTGGGTGTCGGCGTAGAGGAGGGGGGGCGGGGAGGAGGGCATGGGGAAAGTGAGAGTGAAAGTGAAAGGTGAAAGGGGTGGGAGGGCAATTTAGGATTTACGCCGGGAGCACAATAAGAGGGAATCTGCCTGCATGTTTTCCCGCCGCCTGCTGCCGCTCCTTGCCCTGTTTGCCCTCCTGACCGCCTGCGGTGGTTCCGACGCCGCCAACAGCGCGGAACCGAAGACGGTGGACGACCGCTTTGCCATCAAGGTCGGCGACCGCACCGTGCAGATGCAGATCGCGGCCAAGGCGCCCGAGGTGCAGAAGGGGCTGATGTTCCGGAAGACCATGGGCGAGGACGAGGGCATGGTGTTCGTGTTCACAACCCCGCAACAGCAGGGTTTCTGGATGCGCAACACGACCCTGCCCCTCGATATCGGCTATTTCGACCCGGCGGGTGAACTGAAGGAGATCTATCCGATGCACCCGCTTGACGAACGCTCCGTGACCTCGCGCAGCCGGAACATTCAGTTTTGCCTGGAGATGAACCAGGGCTGGTTCAAGCGGAACGACGTGAAGCCGGGCGCGAAGCTCGACCTGAAGGCCCTGGCCAAGGCGCTGAAGGCCCGCGGCCTCAAGCCCGAGCAGGCGGGTCTGCGGTGATGGGTTTCCGCCTCAGGCCATGAACGTTCTCGTCATCGAAGACCAGACGATGGTGCGCGAGCTTCTGGCTTTGGCCTGTGGCGAAGCCCTGCCCAAGGCGAAGGTAAATACCGCAGGCACCCGGGCCGCGGCCCTGGCGTTGTGCCGGACAGTTCCGCCCGATCTTGTCATCCTTGATCTCGTGCTACCGGATGGCGACGGGCTCGACCTGCTGCCGGATATCTTTGCGCTCGCGCCGACCGCCAAGGTCATCGCGCTCTCCTCCCATATCGACGAGTTCACCCTGCACCGGGCGCTCAGCTCCCGGGTGCACGGCCTCCTCGACAAGAACGAACAGCCGGTCCGCATCCTGCGCGAAGCCATCACCACCGTACTCGCCGGTCGGCAGTATGTCTCATCGTTCGTGCAGCGACTGAAAGCCTCGGTGCGCGCTGATCCCGCCGCATTCAACAAGATCCTTTCTGAGCGCGAGCAGGGTGTGCTGCGGCTGATCGGCGAGGGTCTGGCCAACGACCAGATCGCGGCCCGGCTGAAGATCAGCGCGAGCACCGCGAAGAATCATCGCCTAAACATCATGGCGAAGCTGGATATGCACAGCACGCCGCAGCTCATCCGCTACGCGATTGAAAAGGGCTTCACGCGCATCCCCGAGGGCCCTTCGCCTTCGTCTTGAGCGGGCGCCACCGGCGTGCGGTGCAGCGGCAGGCGCACGAAGAAGGTGCTGCCCGCCCCCGGCCAGCCGTGAAGACGCGCGGATTCCGACGGGCTTTCGACGCCCACGCTGCCGCCCATCAGCCGCGCGAGCGCTCGGCACGAGGCCAGGCCGATGCCGGTTCCAGGGACACCCGCCTGCTTTGCGTGGCTGCCGCGCACGAAGCGCTTGAAGATCAGCTCCTGTTCTTCCGCCGGCACACCCGGCCCGCCGTCGGTCACCTCGATGAGAACATCCGTCTGGTCGGTCGCGGTGTCGGTGCAGCTTACCACGAGTTCAACCGGCGCCCCCACCGCGTGCTTGAGGGCGTTGGCGAGGAAATTGCCGACAATGGTCCCGAGCTTGGCCCCGTCGCCGATGAACCCGTCGGAGAAATTCGCGGGCAATCGCATTGCGGGGCGGGGTCCTCCGCTCCCTAGGCCGTCCACGGTGGAGCCGAGCAGCTCTTCGAGGCGTAAGGGTCTTTCCTCCAGGGTCATGGCGCCGTATTCGATGGAGGAGAAGTTCAGCACCTCGTCGCAGAGGCGGGCGAGGCTTTCGGTGCCCTGACGCATCAGCTGCGCGTGCTCGCGCTGGCGGTCCGTCAGGCTGCTGTCCTCGAGCTGGCGCAGGAGCGAAAGGATGCCATTGATGGGCCGGCGCACCTCGTGGCTGAAGCTGTCCAGGAAGTCCGTGCGGGCGGTGTTGGAGAGCGACAGCTCGCGGGTGCGCTCGTTGACCAGTTGCTCGAGCCGGACCGCCTGGCTCTTGAGCCGGCGCGTCCGCCACTTGACGAGCCCGCGGATCGCAAGGAGGAGCAGGCCGGCCCAGAGGACCAAGGCGGGCGGTCTGCGATACCATGGGGCGGCGATGGCGAAAGGATAGTCGGTGACAGGGCTGATGCGGCCAAAACGGTCCACCGCGCGCGTCTGAAAGACGTAGGCGCCGGGCGCCAGACCGGTGAATTCACGATGGGTGGCGATCCGGGGGGGCGACCATTCGTTCTCCACTCCCTGCAGCCGGGTCTGGTGGAAGAATTTGTCGTCGTTGCCCATGATGGCGCCGGTTGAGAAGGCAAACCGGAGACGGCCGGTGCCGGCGGCCAGGGTCGTGTTCGCCATCTTTACGGGCCCGGCATAGTCGTGTTCGTCGACCTGAATCCTTTGCAACAGCGCGCGGGGCACAGGTTCGGTGCCTTGCAGGTGTGGTGTCTCGAGACGGAAAAGGGCGTTGGCTCCGCTGATCCACAGCTCGTCCCGGCCCGTGCCGGTGAGCCGGTCAATGCTGTAGATCTCGCCAATCTGATCGAGGCCTGGCGCGATCAGTGGCGTCACTTTGAATTGGCCGCCGGGGGCCCGTTCCATCCGGACGATGGCCGGAGGGGCGGTTTCACCAAGCTCGTCCCGTTGTACAACCCAGTAGGAAACCGGGTCGGTGGAGTCCATCGCCGCAACCACGCTGAAGTCGCTCAATTCCGGGACGGGTAGGAATTTTCCGGGCGTTTCATCCCATTGCAGCGGGGTGCCATCGGTCAGAGTCAACAGCGTGTCGCCGTGTCGGAACAGGCCGGGGCGGGTCGTGCCTGCCGGCAGACCGCGGCCCGGGACCAGTTGGATCAGCGGGCGCAGCTCGCGCGTGGCGGCCTCCCAGAGGAAGGCGTGGACGTTGCCGTTCGTCGTGCCGACCCAGATGCGGCCCGCCGCGTCCTCGACGACGGAGCAGGGCGCGCTGGCGAAGGTGAGGCCCAGATTCTTGACGATCCACCCGCCGGAATCTGCGATGATCATCCGCGCGCCTGTCGCGGTGAAAGCAATCAGGCCATGTGGCAGCGCCCGCGGGGCAATCAGCTGCAGCACGTCGTCGCCTTCCTCCTCGTCATGCTCAATCGCCCCCGGGGCCACTGCCCCCACGCCGCCGTGGCCGCCCAGCCACAACCGGCCGTCGACCACCGTGGCGGTGCGGACATGTTTCCAGAAGATCTCCGGCCGGTTGAAATGGGCGGGCTCGCCGGGCGGGGCACCGGCGAGCGTGTAGACGCGCTGGGCGGAAACCACGGTAACGTTGCCATCGAGCAACAGCACCCGGCAGATGCCCTGCGGAGGCAGCCGCAGCCGCGGATCGAACGCGGACGCGAGTTCCGCGCCGGTAAGCCGCACCAGCCCGGTGCTCATCCCGATCCACAGCTCATCGGTGCGGCCCGGTAGCAGGGAGGTGACGTTGTCATCGGGCAGGCCGTTCAGATTGTTCAACATTCGCGCGACAGAAGCGTCCTGATTCAGGAGGATTACACCGCCGTAGACGGTGGCGATGGCGATCATGCCGTTGGCCATGCGCGCGGCACGCATGGCGCGTTTGTCGCCGAGCAGGTTGGAGGCATCCGCGAGCCGACGCCACACACCGTCCCGGTGGAGATAGATGGAGTCGTAGAAAACTGCCAGCCAGCCGCCGCCGGCCAATGCCACATAAGAAACGAGAGCCGAGCGCACCGGGAGCGAGGGCAGCGGCAGATAGGGCTCAAGGCCATCGCGCGCAAGGCGGAGCAATCCCACCCCGGTCTGGTAGACGGAACATTCCCCGCCTTCGGAATAGCCGTAGAGGCGGACCGGGGTCGGCAGATCCCAAGCGGACAGGGCGGTTCCGTTCCAGCGCATTACTTTCGCGCGGGCCACAAACACCGCGCCACCGGGCTCGGGATGAATGAGCCGGACGTTGATGAGGCCAGTGATGCCGGCGGCATCCATTTGCGGCTGCAGCGAAGTATAGCTCCACTCGCCGGAGGAATTTTTCTCCAGATAACCGGCGCTCTGATCGGTGCCGACCCAGATGCGGCGGCCGTCGGTGGCGGAAGCGAGGGCCATGATCTGGGCCGCGTCCGGCACTTTAATATGCCGCCAATCCGCCCCGTCGAATACGGCCAGTCGGTTCGAACCGACGAAGAGGGTGCCGTCCGCGCTGCGGGCGAAGGCAGACACTGCGCCGTTCACGAAGGAGCGGCTGCCTTCGGGATACTCGAGGATGGCCATGCCCTGGTAGTTAAGCCGGTCGGGTTCCTCCGCGGCGGTGAGGATACCGGCGGGCAGCAGCGCGGCGGTCAACCGGGCCAGAAACATCACCCACCATGGACGGAACAATGCCACGGCAGGAAGCTTGCCGCGGTGGGCGGGTCCGCGCGAGTGCTAAGGAAGACGCTGATTGGTCCTATCGGCCTACGGCGCGGCGGACCTTGGGCGCCGCCGGCGGAATCATCAACGGGAGCCCGGCTGTTCCGGGCCGAAGAAGGCTTCGGCCAGCTCGCGCGCCGCAAACATCCGCTGGGCGTCGTGGTCGATGCGGGGCGTCTCGACGATTTGCCAGTTGAAGGCCCACCCGTGCGCGGCGGCATTCTTGCGCGAGGTCTCGAAAAAGTTTTGGCCGCGTGCGAGCCGCACCGGACCCTGCTTCATGGCATCCGGGTTGAGGTCGAAGTAGTCGGAGGCGAGCTGCCACACATCACCCGTGCCCAGGAAGAGCGTGAGCGGCTGGGCGTAGAAGCGCTGCAGCGCCGCGTCGTCGGTCAGCTCGGCGGGCAATCCGCCAAAGCCGTAGGGGAAATTCACGGCCGGATCGGGAAAAGGGTAGGAACCGGGATTGCAGGCGACGAAGCGCCGGGCCTCGCCGGGCATGAAGAGCGCCATGCGGACCACGAGCTGGCCGCCCCCGGAATGCCCGATCATATAGTAGGGCAGCTGCGATTTGCTCTCCCGCGCGCGCACCTCGGCCACGAGGCGGAGCAGGATGTTGAAGGTCCAGGTCTCGCGCGGCTGCAGCTTGCCTTCCAGCAGCACCCCGCCGGTCCGCTTGTAGCGTTCGTCGTTGAACCGGGTCTTGTCGAAGAGCGGGGCCACCACGATGGCGCCAAAGCGCTCGGCCATGTTGATCGCCCAGTCGCGGTGCTCCTCGGCGTTGCGATCCGAGCCGTGGATCACGACGATCAGCGGCCCGTCGGTGTAGGTGGGCGGCTTGTAACTGAAGACCTCGATGGGTTCGCCGTTGTTGCCTAGGGTGAAGCGACCCAGGCCAGCGAACAGCGGTTCTGCGGCGCATGTGGGTGCGGCGATAAAAAACAGCAGTGCGCATGGTGCCAGCGAGCGGGCGAGACGGGAGAGAGTGGGCAAAGAAATGGTGGGGTAATGGGGATCTTAATCGGCCTGATAGACAATGCGGCCGCCAAGCACGGTGTATTCGACGCGGGTTCGCAGCAGGTCTTCGACGGGAACTGTGAGGATATCACGGGAGAGGACCACCAGATCGGCGAGTTTGCCGGGAGTGATGGTGCCCTTGCGATTTTCCTCCCGGGAGGCGTAGGCGGGATTGATGGTGTAGGCCTGGATGGCCTCCGTGATGGTCAGCCCTTGCGCGGGATGCCAGGCGGGCGTGCCGGCCGGTGCCGCGGGATCGCGGCGGGTGATGGCGGAATACATGTTCTCCAGCGGATCGAAGGGCGAGATCGAGGTCTTGTTGAAGAGCCCGGGCAGGTCGGAGACGATATTCACGCGCACGCCGCGCTCGATCATGGTGCGCCACGCAAAGGCGGTCTTGGCGCGCTCCGGGCCGAGGGCTTGCTCCAGCGCGACGGGGTCCTGGTCGAGCAACTGGTGCGGGGTGACGTCGGCCGTCAGGCTGAGCCGTCCGGCCCGCGCGAGGTCTTCCGGCGTGGCATACCAAGCATGGATGAGACGGAAGCGGCGGTCGCGCGGGCCGTTGGCGGCAATGGCGGTTTCATACCAGTTGAGCAGCAGGTGCAGGCCCTTGTCGCCGATTACATGGATGCCGAGGTCGAAGCCGGCGCGGTCGGCTGCGGTGATGTTGCGCTGCATGGCCTCCTCGCCTTTGTAGCGGAAGGTGAAATTGCCGGTCCTGCCATCGAGCGGGGCGAACATCAGGGAAGCGTCAACGAAATCCTTCAGCGTGCCGAAACTCAGCAGTTCGTCGCGCGAATCGGGCTGGATGTCGAAGTCGGCGAGGTCGGCCCAGGTCTCGAGCGGCGTGAGGGCGTGCACGCGCACGGTGAGTTCGCCGCGCTGCTTGAGGTCACGGAAGATGTCGACGTCCGTGTAGCTGCGCTCAATGAAGGTCGGGAAGGTATGCCGCTGGGAAATCTCGTCGAGGCGCGCGATGTCGTGGATCGACGTGAGCCCGACCCGGTTCAACTGTCGGAGCACGCCGCGGGCGCCGATAAGGGCGAGGGCGCGCGTGGGCGGGGGCAGGAGCTTCTCGGCCTGTTCGCCCGCGGTGCTGGCCAGCATCCCGGTCAGCCGGCCGGTGGCCGGGTCGCGCTCGTAGGCGGCGCCTGTGGCACCGGCCTCGGTGATGCCGGCCAGGCGCATGCCGGGGGTGTTGATGAAGTAGCGGTGGTCGAAGCGCCGCAGCAGCACGGGGTGATTTGGCGTCACGGCATCCACGGCGGCGAGGTCGGGCACAAACGCCTGCCAGCCCAGAATCCCCTTCTTCTGCGCGGTCTGCCACGCGAAGGTGCTCCAGTCCCCGCCGGTGATCCACAGGCCGGCCGGTACGCGGGCGGCGGCCTCATGCAGTTGCCGGAGCAGGTCGTCCTGATGGTTCACGGCCATCACCATGACCTGGAAGAACCAGCCGACGGCGTTGCCAAAATGGGTGTGCGCGTCGTTGAAACCCGGTAGCACGAGCCGGCCCTGCAGGTCGATGACCTTGGTGGTCGCACCGCGCAGCGCCAACACGTCGGCGTCCGAACCGACCCGGATGATGCGGTCGCCGCGGACGGCCACGGCTTCCGCCACGGGCTGCCGGTCGTCCACCGTCCAGACCTTGCCGTGGTGCAGGATGAGGTCGGCCGGGTCGGCGGACGGTGCGGCCTGGGCGCGGACGGACAGGAAGGACAGGCAGAGTCCGGCGACGGTGCGGAGAAGAACGCGGTTATTCATGGGCTCGGGTGGGGGAGAGGCGGAGCGCGGCATGAAACAGTGCCGGCGGGGCGCGGCGCAACGGCCCGGTCTAGGCCTATAGGTCTAGTTCCGATCATTGCCGGCCACCGGACATTCGCATCACTGCTGCGTCACTGGCCGGGCCTGCTGCTCGGCCGGTGCAGTTCCGCTTACCCCAACCCCACCCCATCCTATGATACTGATTCAGTCTGCCCAGTGGCGCCGCCTTGGCGCGATGTCCCTCCTTGCACTGATCGTCGCCGTCCCTCGATCACTTTCCGCCCAACCGACCGCCGCGGCGGTCGCGAAAGGCGGGGTGCCTGCGGTTGAGCTGGAGACCTTCACCGTCACCGATAAACAAAAACTCGGCTTCAAGGCCGAGCGGGTGCAGGTCGGATCGTTTCGTGACATGGATCCCGTGGATGTCCCCGTGACGGTCAATGTGATCACGCGCGAAGTGCTGGACGCCCAGGCAGCCCGCTCCATCTTTGATGCGCTGAGAAACACTGCGGGCGTGACGCGCGCCAACAGCAACGGCAATGCCGCCGACAATATCGCGATCCGCGGCATCACGGTGGAAAACCGCGGCAACTACCGGTTGAACGGCACGCTGCCGATCATCAACCTCATTGATCTCACGCTGGAGAACAAGGAGCGGGTTGAGGTCCTGAAGGGCGGCGCGTCGCTTTACTACGGCTTTGTGCCCCCGAGCGGTATCGTCAACCTGGTGACGAAACGCGCCACGCCGAAGCCCCTGACGTCCTTCAGCGTCCTCGCCAACAATTACGGCGGGGTGACCGGCCAGGCCGACGTCTCTCGACGCTTTGGCGCCGATGACAAGTTTGGCGTCCGCGTCAACGCGGCGGCGGGCAAGGAGGACATCGGGATCGACCAGCATTCCGGCGAGCGCCGCTTTGCCTCCATCGCCCTGGATTGGAAGGTGGGCGAGCGCCTGTTGTTCCGTTTCGATGCGGAGAGCCTCCGAAAGAACACCGCCGAGCAGGCCAACATCCGCTATGCGGCCGTCGGCGGGGTCATCACCCTGCCACCCATTCCGCCGCAATCACGCAATTTCGGCGCCGAGTGGCATGAGAACAAGGGCTACATGCGGTCCTATGTCCTACGCTCCGATGTGCTGCTTTCCCGGTCGTGGACCTTCGTGGCCGAAGCCGGCCGGGCGGTCACCCACCGTTCCCGCCGCTCGTCGGACTTCCGGAACTACAACCTGACCACGGGAGCCGGCCAACTCGTCACCACCTTCAACCCGTCCATGTATTACTCCAACGACAATCTTCGGACGGAACTCTTCGGCCGCTTCCTGTTTGCTAAAATCCAGCACAACGTGTCGATCGGCTACACCTACAACGAGCGCACCGCGCCGGTCTACAACAACGGAAACGTCACCCAGCTGCAGAATTTGTATAACCCCGTGATCCTGCCCGAACCCACCCTCCCCACGGCTACGACGATACTCACGGACAACACCATCAAAGACACGGGCAAATATATCTTCGACCGCATGGTGATGTTTGATGACCGGATCCAGGTCATCGGCGGGGTGCGTTACGCCGATTACGACAGCAGAAATATTGTCACGACGACCAACAACACGACGGGGGTCAGCACCGTCGCGACCACGCTTTATAACTCGAAGAACAAGGTGGCGCCGATGGCCTCGTTGGCCTACAAACCCACGCCGAAAACGTCGCTGTATTTCGCTTACACGCGGGCGCTCGAGCCGGGCGCCACCGCCCCGACCACGGCCGCCAATCCGGGGTTCGTGCTGCCGCCGCTTGAATCGCGCCAGTATGAGGTCGGTGCCAAGGCGGATTACCGCGGCATCCTTTACCAGGTCTCCTATTTCAACATCGAGAGGCCGAGCGCCTTTACCAATTCCGCCAATTTCCTCACGGCCAACGGGGTGGCGTCCTACAAGGGCACGGAGGTGTTTGTCTCCGGTGACGCGGGCAAGCACGTCTCGCTGATCGCCTCTGGCACCATCCTTGACGCCACCCAGGACAATGCGGCCAACGTCGCCACCTTTGGCAAAACCCCCGAGGGCACGGCCAAATACACCGCCTCACTCTTTGGCGAATGGCGCGTTGATCAGTTCAAGGGCTTGTCCGTCTCCGCCGGGGCTTACTACATCGGCAAGCGTCCGCTGGATAACAACAATCAGGGTTTTGTCGGCGGTTACACCACGGTTTCCGCCGGTATTTCCTATGGATTCAAAGCGGCGGGCGTGACCTACACAGTGCGCCTCAATGCCGACAATCTGACAAATAAAAATGCCTGGGCTGGCATTGGCGGCAACCTTGCAAGCGCGCTGACCCCCCGCCTGTTCAAGGCCTCCCTGAATGTGAAATTCTGAGCCCTCGGCCCTACGGAATTCTCGCGGGGCCTTTGCTCGGGATCCGTCTGTTTCCACCTCCTAAGAAATTCACGATCCAACACGTTCCGCCGACCAGAGCGCATCCAGCGTCGAGGTAGCGGACCCTCACTCATGAAACTGTCTTTGGCCCGTTTCCCCGTGTGCCTGCGTTATCTTCTCGCGATGGCTGGCGCCACCATGGCCTGCGCCCAGACCCCGCCAGCCGAGGTCTCACCCGCCAATCACCTCGACCGCGAGTCCAAGGATACCAGCGGTCAGCTCACCTACATGCTGCAGGAAATCCTCCTGCTCAAGACCGAGCTGGTCGTGAGCGACTTCCGCCAAGAATATGGCGACCGCGTCCGGATGAAGCGCGTCTCCTTCCCCACGATCGCGCCGGAGCGCGAATCCATCCCAGGTTATATTTTCACGCCGAAGGACATGCCGGCGGGGAAAAAATACCCCGGGCTGGTCATGGTGCACGGCGGCAACCACACGCAGCTGTCGGAGTCTTGGTTTGACCTGATCGAGGAGGCCGTGCGGCGCGGGTACGTGGTGATGTTCCCCGAATACCGGGGCAGCTCGGGCCACGGTGAGAGCATCTACGAAAACAACTACGGGGTCTCTGATTTAGCCGACGTGCGCGCGAGCGCGGCGTATCTTGCCGCGCAACCTTACGTCGACGCGGACCGCCTCGGCATCTTCGGCCACAGCCGCGGTGGCATGCTGAGCATGCGGACCCTCCAGGAGGAACCGCTGCGCTTCAAGGCCGCCGTGGATGTCGCGGGGCTCAAGGACATGGTTGCGTTTATGAGCTACAAGACGGACGTGCGCCGCCAGCAAATCGCCGATGACAAGCACTACGGCGGCAAGCTGCCGAATCAGAACCTCGCGGCTTACGTCGACGTCTCCCCGGCGTTCTTCGTCGAAAAGATCGAGACTCCCGTCCTGGTGATTTCCACCACCGGCGACACCACGGTGCCCTACCAGCTGCACAACAAGCGCTTCATCGAGGCGCTCAAGGCGTACGGCAAGGTGCACGAAACAGCGCTCTACGAAAAAGCTCCCGGTAACCACAGCTTCATCTTCGGCGACAACGCGGACGCCCTCGACGCCCGCCGCCGCACCTTCGAGTGGTTAGCCAAATACCTGAAGCCCTGAAGGAATTTTCCAGTCCTGTGATCCTGTCGAAGGCGATCTTCGGTGAATCTGACTATGAATCCCAAAAAACCGGTCATCCTGCTTGTCCGCCAAAGGCCTGGCGACGGTGGAGGCCTCGCGAAGGATCCTTCGGTATGCTCTCCAGCCGTTTCCAGCCGCGTATATCCCACGGGATTCTTCTCCGGCCGGGCGGGATCAGAATGAGTGGTGTAGCTCAGGAGTAACGACGCGAACCACGCCTGTCCGCCCCCCGATCATGTTTCATCTGATAACCCCCCGACTCGCTCTGGCGCCCCTCGTCCTCCTGCCCGCGCTTGCTGCGGCCCAGCCCGGCTCGCCGCCGCGCAACATGCCGGATGACCTGCCGTCGAACAAGTCCACCTTGGCGCGGCCGCTCGTGACTGGCCGGCACGGGATGGTCACGTCGCTTCATCCGCTGGCGTCGATGGCCGGCATGAAGATCCTGCTGCAGGGCGGCAACGCCTTCGATGCCGCGGCCGCCACGGCGATGGCGGTCGCCGTGGTCGATCCGAAGAACTCCACCATCGGCGGCCAGGGTTTCGCCACAATTTACGTGGCGAAGGAGAAACGCGTGCGGGCGCTGAATTTCTTTGGTCCTTCGCCGAAGCTCGCGACCATCGAGGCCGTCAAAGGCAGGGACTACAGCCATGGCTATCTGTCGCCCGTGATGCCCTCGTGTCTGGCGGGCTACGCCGCCCTGCACGAGGCCTACGGCCGGCTGCCGTGGCGCGACGTGGTCCAGCCGGCACTCGAGCTGGCCGAGTCGGGCTTTGCCGTGACGGAGGACTTCGCGGGGATCGTGGCCCTCATGAAGCCCGAGATGGATTTTCCCACGACGCAGGCGGTGTTCTTCCCCGGCGGCCGCGCACCGCAGGTCGGCGACCTCTTCAAACAGCCTGATTTGGCCCGCACACTTCGGACGGTAGCCAACGAGGGCACCGTCGCCTTTTATCAGGGCGATATTGCCCGGCGCATCGGGACGTTCTTTGAGAAGAACGGCGGCCTGCTCCGCTATGAGGACCTGGCGGGCTACCAGCCGCAGTGGGTCGAGCCACTGCACACCAACTATCGCGGCTACGACATCTACACACCGCCGCCGAACGGCAGCGGCGTGGCATTGCTGCTCCAGCTTAACATTCTCGAAGGCTACGATCTGGCGAAGCTCGGCCATAATTCGCCCGACTACCTCAACCTCGTAGCCGAGGTGCAGCGGCTGGGTATTTCCGACCGCAACCGCTATGTCGCCGATCCGGAGGTGATCTCCGTGCCGGTCGCACATCTGCTGAGTGAGGAATACGCCGCCAGCCGCCGGCAGCTGATCACCTTGGGCCGGGCCATGGTGGCGATGCCTCCGCCGGACCCGGCCGAAAAGCCGGAACGCAGCAACACCACCCACCTGACCGTGGTCGATGGCGAGGGCAACATGGTCTCGCTCACCCAGACGCTCGGCGCGTGGTTTGGCTCGGGGGTCGTGGCCGCCGACACGGGAGTGGTTTTCAGCAACCAGATGCGCCACCTGCATACGGTGGCGGACAGCCCGTCGCAGTTGGGGCCCGGCCGCCGGCCGCGTTCCAACCAGTCACCGGTCATCGTGCTGAAGGACGGCGAACCCGTGATGGCGCTCGGCACGCCCGGCACTGAGGGTATCTGGCAGCGCCTCGTGCAGGTGCTGGTCAACGTCATCGATTTCAAGATGGACATGCAGCAGGCCGTGTCCGCTCCGCGCATGCTGCACGGCGGCCCGACCCGCCTCGCCCTCGACCCGCCGCCCTTGGTCAAGATGGAAGACCGCATCCCTGCCGCCACCGCCACCGAACTCCGCGTGCGCGGCTACCAGGTTGACCTGATCCCCGACGACGAGGGCAGTGTCAACGGCGTCCAGCGCGATCCGGCCACCGGCCTGCTCTACGGCGGCGCCGACCCGCGTCGCTGGGGCCACGAGCCGGGGTGGTGGGGTCCGGCTAACTCGGTCTATGCCGTCGGCTGGTAAACTTATTTTTCCCATGAAAACAAAACTACTCCTGCTCGCAGTGACGCTCGCCGCCTTGCTGCCCGCCGCGCGTTCCGCCGAAACCGCCGTCAACGGCCCGGTCACCATCGTGCTGACCTATCAGGCCCGGCCGGAAAGCCGGGCGGCGTTCCGCAACTGGGTCGAAACCACGGGCGCGGCCCGCTTCGCCGCATGGAAGAAGGAGGGCGTCATCGCCGATGCCCAGCTGCTGTTCAGCACTTTCGCCTCGTCGGTCAATCCGGACTTGGTTGTCGTGCTCGATTTTACCCGCTTCACCGACACCGCCCGCTGGCGCGAGATCGAGCTCACGTCGCCCGGCGGTCTCACGCCTGAGGCGCTCCGGCTCGCCCGCGTCGAGTCCGGCAACTACGGCGAGCCGCTCGCCCGGGCGGTCGCGTCGAAGCGGGACCCGGCCAAGGCGGCCTACCTGGTCGTGACCTACGCCACGCATGTTTCCGCCGCGGAATACACCAAATATGTCCACGGCTACACCGTGCCACAGATGAAGGAGTGGATGACGGCGGGGCCGCTGACCGGCTACACCATGCTGTACAACGCGACTTCCTTCAATACCCCGTGGGATTCGCTGCTCATCATGGAATATGCCGACCTCGCGGCGTTCGCCCGGCGCGACGAGATCAAGTGGGCCGCCCGCGCGAAGCTCAACGCCAGCGATCCGGTCTTCAAGTCCTACACCGATTCCAAGGCGAGCATCCGCGACGACCGGGCGATGTTCCACGCCGACGCCATTCTCCTGCCGTAGCATGAACCCGCTGATCCGCCAGCGGCTGCTGCAACTCCACCTGTTCGTCGGCCTGACCGCCGGCCTTGTGCTGGTGATCATGGCCGGGGCCGGGGCGTGGATGGTATTCCGCCCCCAGCTGGAGCCGCGGGCCTACCCGGAGCTGTTTAGGGTGACACCCGGGACGGAGCGCGTGCCACTCGACATCCTCGCGGCCAACGCGTCGGCGGCCTACCCTGGTCGCAAGATGAGCCAGGTCCGCTTCTGGTCCGATCCCACCCGCTCGGCGATGATCCGGTGTGGCAACGCCGATCAGATATATCTCGATCCGTGGACTGGCCGCGTGCTCGGGATGCAGAACCGCTACCGCGGACTGTTCGGCCGCGCAGAAGACATTCACCGGTTTCTTGGTCTGGGCACGACGGTCGGCACGCACGTCACGGCGGTGGCGGCGTTTGGTTTCATCTTCATCATCGTGAGCGGCATTGTGCTCTGGGTGCCTCCGGCTTGGCGCGCCCTGCGGGGTGCGCTTACCCTGAAGTTCAAACTGTCAGGCCGCGCGGCACTGCTGAACTGGCACCGCACGCTCGGCGCCTATGCCGCGGTGTTCGTGCTGCTGAGCGCCCTGACCGGCCTGCCGCATGCCTACAAATGGTATGACCACGCGGTCTACCGTGTGGCCGGTTCGCCGTTGCCGTCGGCGCCGGAGGCCTCAGTGGTGGTGCCGGATGCGACCCCGGTGCCGCTGGAGCAGATCTGGCAGTGCGCGCGCGCCGAGCTGCCCGAATACGAGTCGGCCAACGTTTATTTCCCCAATGCCGGCAACAACTCGACCGAGATCTGGATCGTCGCCGCCGATGCCCCGCACCCTCACGCGCGCAGCCAGTATTTTGTGGATGCCGGTACCGGCGAGCTGCTCCGCGCCACACCCCATGCCGTTGCCAGCGCGGGGCACAAGCTGTTCTTCTGGATGCTCGCCTGGCACCTCGGGCAGGCGGGCGGAGCGGGCACGCAGGTGCTTCTCTTTCTTGCGACCCTCTGCGTGCCGGTGCTCGCCGGCACGGGAGCATGGTCCTATTTCCGTCGTCGCCGCCAGCCGACCCAAGGCTGAATCACCCCTCCCACTATCATGAACCTCACCCTACTGGCTTATGCAATGATCGTGGTGTTCATGGCGCTGATCATGACGAAGCGGCTGTCGGTCCTGACGGCACTGATCGTGGTGCCGATCTCATTTGCACTGGTGGGCGGTTTCGGGGCCGGCATCGGCCCGATGATGCTCGACGGGGTGCGTGCCATCGCCCCCACCGGTGTGATGCTGATGTTCGCCATCCTGTATTTCAGCCTGATGATCGACGCCGGGCTCTTTGATCCGATCGTGACGCAGGTCGTGCGGCTGGTCGGTGGTGATCCGGTAAAAATATGCGTCGGCACGGCGGTGTTGGCGCTCACGGTGTCGCTCGACGGTGATGGCTCGACGACCTACCTCATCACGACCGCGGCCCTGCTACCCGTCTATCAACGTCTCAAGATGAGCCGGCTGATGCTGGCGGCCATCATCATGATGGCCGGCGGTGTGATGAACATCCTGCCTTGGGGCGGTCCCACGGCGCGGGCCGCGGCGGCGCTCAAGGTGGATGCCGCCGACCTGTTCGTGCCGCTGATCCCCGCCATGCTTGCCGGCGCCGCGTGGGTGGTTTTTGTCGCCTGGCATTTCGGCCTGCGCGAGCGTCAGCGGCTCGGCGTGCTGCCGGCGGGCGACTTGCAGGACCTGCACGCCAGCGCCCAGAACAAGGCCGAGTATGACCGCGAGCAGGGCATCCGCCGGCCGCGGCTGCTGTGGTTTAACGTGGCGCTGACCGCCGGGCTGATGGTGGCGCTGATTCTCGGCGTGCTGCCGCTCTCCATCCTTTTCATGATCGCGTCGGCCTTGGCGCTCATCGTCAACTATCCGAAGATTGAGGAGCAGAAGGACCGCCTCGCCGCCAATGCCGGCAATGTGCTTGCGGTGGTCGCGGTCATCTTTGCGGCAGGCGTTTTCACCGGCGTCCTGTCGGGCACGAAGATGATCGACGCCATGGCCATGAGCGTCGTCGATGTCATCCCCGCGGCTCTCGGACCTTATCTTGCGGTGATCACGGCGGTGCTCAGCGTGCCGTTTACGTTCTTCATTTCCAACGACGCGTTCTATTACGGCGTCGTGCCCGTGCTCAGCCAGGCGGCGTCCGCCTATGGCATCACGGCGGCTGAGATCGGTCGCGCCTCGCTCATGGGCCAGCCCGTTCACCTGCTCAGCCCGCTTGTGCCGTCGACCTACCTGCTGGTCGGGCTCTGCGGCATTGAGTTTGGTGACCACCAGAGGTTCACGATCAAGTGGTCGTTGGGCACCTCACTGATCCTTCTTCTCATCGGACTGGCGACGGCGATCATTCCGCTGGCGGGCTCGGCACAACCATGACCACACGCCCGGCGGTTAGTCGGGCGTCATAGGGTGGTGGGGTCCTCAGTGGTCCTTTCTGCGGCGGTCTACTTTCTCGGTCTTGAATTCATCTTTCGGGAGCACGTTGTCGGTGACGACGACGGCGACCGGCAGCTTGGTCTTCACCCAGAGCTCGGACTCGCGGAAATATTTGGCGCTGGCGCTCTCGAGGGCCTCGCCGACGGACTTCACCGGCAGCAGCCGGCCCTTCTTGGAGGCGTTGAAGTCGTAAGCGCCCTTGAAGACGCGGTCGGTGGTCGAGTAGGGGCTGGCGTCTTCAGCGATCTGCACGACCCAGCCGGTGAGGTCCTTCTTCGGCAGCTTGCCCTCCATGTCGGAGAGCAGGATGACGAACTGCTTCTTCGGCGCGGGCGGCTTGAGGTCCTCGTCCGCGGCGGGCGAGGTGATCTCGTTCATTTCCTCGACGATCTCGCGGAGGATGGAGGGGTCGAGCTTGTGCTTCTTGAGGATCTCGGCGACTTGACTGACTTCGATTTTGGCCATGGTAAAATTGGAAAAACGACGAATGGACACGAATGCCGGCCAATGACAAAGCTTATTCGTGGGACAGAATCTCGATGAGCTTTTCGACGTGGTGGACGGGCGGGACCAGGTGACCGGCCAGTTGGCCCGGCGGGAGGTGCACCGGCGCAAACTCCGGCACCGGGCGGTGCACCTGCTGGTCATCAACCGCGCCGGCCAGGTCTTCATGCATCAGCGTTCGATGCAGAAGGATCTTTTCCCGGGGGTGTGGGATTCCTCGGCGGCGGGGCATGTCGGCGCGGGCGAAGATTATGATGCAACCGCGGTGCGGGAGCTGGAGGAGGAGATCGGCTGCCGGCCGGTGCAGCCGCCGCAACGGTTGTTCAAGATCGAGGCGCGCGCGGAGACAGGGCAGGAATTCGTGTGGGTCTACCGCGTCAAGGCGGAGGGACCGTTCGTGCTGCAGTCGGACGAGATCAAGCGGGGCGGCTGGTTCACAGTGGCGGAGATCGACCGCTGGGTGGCGGAGCGGCCGCACGAACTGGCGCCGGCCTTTTTGTTCATCTGGCCGCAGGCCCGCCCTTGGTTTACACCGGGCGCTGGCCCTTGAGGAGGTTGAACTCCTTCTGGCTCATCAGGCGGCGGGGCAGGCGGCGTTCGGCCTCACTGATCAACCGGTCCCACTGCTCGTCGGTGGGCTGAAAGTCCTCCCACGAGGTATTGTGGCCGTGTTTGCGGCTGAACACGACAGTGCCGCCGTGGAAACGTGCATTGACCTGCCATTTCACGCCCTCGTCGTCCTTGTCCCACCAGCCGAATTCCATGCCCATGAGAGAGGGGAAAGTGACAAGGGATAAGTGACAAGAGCCAAGTAGGGGTCCGGCCGTTGCCGCAATCTTTACTAGACCCGGCCGGCAAGTTGCTCAACCTCTGGCGGAATGCGGCCGTGGATCATCCTTTGCTCCCTCCTGCTGGCGGCCACGTCGGCGCGAGCCCAGCTGGGCCATGAGATCGCGCGGCGGTATGCGGAACGGGCCGGGGACAAGCTCGCGGCGCTAGTGGCGGTGCGCGCCGAGGGCCGAACCTTTATCAACGGCGAGGTGGTGCCGTTCCTGCTCGTGGCCCAGCGGCCCAACCGGCTGCGGGTCGAGAGTTTCACGCCAGTGCGTCGGGCGCTGCAGGTTTATGATGGGGCAACGCCGCCATGGACCAGCCACAGCGAGACGAAGGGAGGCGCGCCGCAGGCCATGGCGGAAGGCGATGCACGGGAGTTCATTATCAACGCCGACTTCGACGGCCCGCTGGTGAATTCCGCCGTCAAGGATTTCTCAGTGGACTACGCGGGGGAAGAGCCGATCGAGGGCCGGCCCGCCTACAAGCTGCTCGTGATGAACCGGAGCGACCGCCTCTTCTTTCTCTGGGTCGATTCGCAGACCGCCGAGATCGTGAAGCGCACGGTCTACCGGGTGAGCAACGGCCAGCGCGTGGCGGTGGACACGCTCTTCAAGGATTTCCGGCCGGTGGGCGGGGTGATGCAGCCGCACCACATCGAGACGATCGTCAACGGGCGTTTGCTGCATGTGACGGTGATCGACCGGATGGAGGCGAATCCGGCCGTGGCGCCGGGGATGTTCGCGCGGCCGGGAAACTAATCCCGCGCCAGCTCGCCCGCGCGACGGGTGCCGGCGAGGACGGTTTCCTTCAGCGTTTCGCGGAACTGCCGCGCCGCCATGACCTGCAGACCGGCGTAGGTGGTGCCGTTGGGCGAGGTGACCTTGTCGCGCAGCGCCTCGGGGGTCTCGGTACTGCGGGCGAGCAGGCGGGCGGCGCCGAGGGTGGTCTCGAGCGCCACCTTGGTGGCCACGTCGGGCGGCAGCCCGGCGGCGATGCCGGCATCGCGCAAGCCGGCGACAAATTCAAAGAGGAAGGCCGGGCCGCTGCCGCCGAGCGCGGTGAGGGCGTCGAGATGGTTTTCCGCGACCGGCAGGTGTTGGCCGAGCGCGCCCAGCATGGTCACGAGCGTCTGCTGGTCGGTCTCGCCCAGCGGGGCGAGGGTGGCGTAGGTGGTCATGCCCGCGCCGATCGCTGCCGGTGTGTTGGGCATGGTGCGGACGATGTTGCGGGCCCGCGGGAAGGTCCGGGCGAGAGTGGCGATCGTCTTGCCCGCGAGCAGGGAGATGACGAGCTTGCCGGCGGTCAGCTCGCCCAGCCGGGAATCAGCACCGGCGAGCGATTGCGGCTTGAAGGCAACGACCACCGTATCGGCGTCCGCCAGCAGTTTCGCCAGGTCAGGTTCGAAGGTGATGCCGGTTTCCGTGGCGAGCCGGCGCGCGGTATCGCCGGTCTTGCTGGTGCACGCGATGTCACCGGGAGTGCAGGCGTGGGTGGCGAGCAGTCCGCGTATGATGGCGGAGGCGAGGTTGCCGGCGCCAAGGAAGGCAATCTTGAAAAGCGGGATCACGACGAGGGATGATTAGCCCTGTCCGCACCCCGCTCGCAACGAGAATTCCTGAAAGTCCGTCCAGCGGCCGGGCTCCACCTGTCAGGGCTTGTCCTTGTTCTTCCGCTCCAGCGGATGACGGATCGTGCAGATGGCGCCGCCGCCGGGACGGTCAGCCAGGGTGACCTCGCCGCCGAGGTTGCGCATCGCATGGCGGGCGACCGTCAGGCCCATGCCGACGCCGACCGTGTGCTTCGTGCTGGTGAAGGGCTCGAAGGCGTGGTCGCGGATCTCGGAATCGACGCCGCGGCCGCGGTCCTCGATGTGCACGAGGGCGAAACGGCCTTCCTCGGGGCGCTCGACGACCTCGGTGCGGATGTTGATCGGGCGCTTGTCGTCGGGCTCGTCGTGGTAGCTTTCCCAAGCGTTGATCAGGAGCTTGGAGAGCGTGTCCTCCAACACTTCGACGTTGGTATCGATCAGCACCTCGGGGGTGGTGTGCTCAATGGTGATGGGCTGGTCGATCTTGTATTCGATCTGGTAGCGGCGGATGCCGCTGTCGATCATGCGGGCGAGGCTGGCGCGGATGAGCGGCGGGCGGTTCTTCACCACGAGGCCGGTCAGCTGCTTGATGATGCCGACGATGCGGTTGACGGCATCCTCGAGGTGCTGCGCGTTCTTCTTCACCAGCTCGGGCTTCTCGTGGTAGGCCTTGATCAGGTCGACGTAGCCGATGACGACGCCGAGGAGATTGTTCAGGTTGTGCGCGATGCCCTGGGTGACGGCACCGATGGTGGCCGAGCGACGCGACTCACCGAGGCGGGTCTGGAGCTCAATCAGCTCGCGATTGATCGATACGAAGCGGAGCTGCGTCTGCACGCGGGCGAGGGTCTCGTCGAGGTCGATGGGCTTGGTGATGTAGTCCACGGCGCCGACGCCGAGGCCCTCGATCTTGCCCTCCTTCGACGTGCGGGCGGTGATGAAGATGACCGGGATGGCCTTGGTCTCCTTGTCGGCCTGGAGGCGCTGGCAGACCTCGATGCCGTCCATCTCGGGCATCATCACGTCGAGCAGGATGAGGTCGGGCTTGTCGGCCTTGACCAGGTCGAGCGCCTCGCGGCCGGAGTAGGAGGTGGCCACGATCATGCCCTCGCGCTCCAGCTTGCGTTTCAGCAGCTGGACGTTGATCGGCTGATCATCGACGACAAGAATCTTGGGTGTGGCCATGCTGGTTGAAGTCTGAGGCAAAGGGGTTTGCCACCTTCTGGCAAGGTTCAGTTAAAGGGGAAAACCCTATTTTAAGGCTCGGGCTCAGCCGTTCTGCCGCCGGGCCTTGACCGTATTCTGCATGAGCATGGCGACGGTCATGGGGCCGACGCCACCGGGGACGGGGGTGATCTTGCTGCAGAGAGGCGAAACCGTGGGGAAGTGGACGTCACCAGTGAGCCGGAAGCCGGACTTTTTCGTCGGATCGGCGACGCGGTTGACGCCGACATCGATGACCACGGCGCCGGGCTTGACCATGTCCGCGGTCACGAACTCGGGCTTGCCGATGGCGGCGATAAGAACATCGGCCTGACGGGTGAGCGTCGGGAGGTTGGCGGTCTGCGAGTGGCAGACAGTGACGGTGGCGTTGGCCCAGGATTTGCGCTGCAGGGCGAGCAGCGCGGCGGGCTTGCCGACGATGAGGCTGCGGCCGAGCACGACCACGTGTTTGCCGGAGAGCGAAACGCCCGAGCGGCGGAGGAGCTCCATGATGCCGGCGGGCGTGCAGGCCACGAAGCCGGTGTCGTCCTCCTGCGCGAGCTTGCCGAGGTTCATGGTGTGGAAGCCGTCGACGTCCTTGTGCGCGGCGATGCGGCGGAAGACGGCGACCTCGTTGATGGGCTTGGGCAGTGGCGACTGGACGAGGATGCCGTCGACGCCCGGGTCGGCGTTGAGGCTGTCAATCAGCGCGAAGAGTTCGTCCTGCGAGATGGTGATGGGCGGGAAAATGAGGCGGCTGGTGATGCCGATGGTGGCTGAGGCGGTCTCCTTCTTCTTCACGTAGGAGACGGAGGCCGGATCCTCGCCGACCCGCACGAGGGCGAGGCAGGGCGGGCGGCCGGGGAGCGTGGCGACCTGGGACTTGAGCTCGGCGATGATGTCCGCCGCGATTTTATTACCGTCGATCAGTTCCATGGGATAAAAAAGGCCGGCCCACACGGCCGGCCGGGAGAGGGAAGGATTATTTCTTCAGGGACATGGACTCGGCGGCGATGACGAGGTCCTTGCCGTCAACCGTGTTCCGCACGGTGCCGGTGATGGTGATGTCGCGGTCGAGGAAGGTCTCCATCTTGTCCGTGAGCAGCAGGCGCCGGGTGTCGACGTAGGCGAAGCGGCGGCCGGTGGCGTCGGTCAGCTGGTAGTCATAGGGCGGGTTCGGGTTGATGATGGCGCGGCGGGCGAGAACCAGCGTGCCGGCAAAGAGCCGCGGGGTGTCGGCGCTGTGCGTGGAAGGCGCCACCGGGCGGCCGACCGCGGTGACCGGGCCGGTCGGAGGCGGGGGCGCGGTGACGGCGAACATGGGCTTGGCGGCCTCGGCGGAGATGTTGGCGGCTTCGCCGACGGCGATGAAGCCTTGGAGCTTTTTCTCGAGGCGGACCTGCACCCAGTCGCCGCCGGCCAGGCCCACGACCTCGGACTTGTCGCCGGCGGCGGCCACGGCGAGGAGCTGGGCGTCCTTGCGCGGGGCGGCGTAGATGTTGCCGCCCTCGCGGACCTCCAGGCCCTTGGTGATGTCGCGGCTCTGCGCATAGGCCTCGAACGGGCCGCTGACCTCGATGCGGCGCCAGCCGGCCGGGGCCTCGCCGACGACGGTGATCGTGCTGCCGGCCTTGAGTCGGGCGATCACAGGGGACTTCGGGTCGGTCTGGACGAAGACGGCGGTGTCAGTCTTGAGCGTGTCGGCGGTCAGCGACGCGGCGAAGGCGAGTACCAGGAGGATGAGTTTAGTTTTCATCGGAAGTGGAGGGCGTCATCTCGCGGTAATGCGCGGGAGGGACGGCGAAGAGGGATTGGATTTCCTTGGCAGAAAGTTGTTTCACGCCGCGCAAAGGAATTCCTTTCAGGCGGAGGGCGCCGATCTGGTAGCGGCGGAGGCGGCGGACCTCAAAGCCGAGGGCAGTAAAGAGCTGGCGGATCTCGCGCTTCTTGCCGTGGTGCATGTGGACGTCGAGCTCGGTGGAGCTGCGGTCGGCCTTGGGGTTGACCAGACTGGCCTTCTCGACCTTGAGGTGCTCGCCCTCGATGACGACGCCGCGGAGCAGCTGGCGGAGGCGGCCGGCGGGGAAGGGCTCCTCCAGCGAAACGTAGTAGCGCTTCACCACCAGATTGGACGGGTGCATGAGCTTGTGGGCCAGATCTCCGTCGGAGGTGAGAATGACCAGGCCTTCGCTGTCCTTGTCCAGGCGGCCCGCGCAGAAGAGGCGGAGTTTGGCCCACTCGCGCGGGAGGAGGTCGAAGATGGTGTGGTCGGCGTGGGGGTCGCTGTTGCTACAGACGACGCCGCGGGGCTTGTGCATCACGAGCGCCAACTTGGGCTGGGCGTTGGACTTGAGGGACTTGCCCCGCACCGTGACCTTGTCGGCGCCGGGCTCGACCTTCTGGCCCAGGGTGGCTTTCTCGCCGTTCACATAGACCTCGCCGGCGACGATCAGCGCCTCGGCCGCCCGGCGCGAACAGACGCCGGCCTCGGCGATGAGTTTTTGGATGCGGACAGGTTCCATGAGTGGGAAGCCGCTGCATGGCAGGCGCCGGAGGATGGCGCAACGAGATTCCCCTGACACAGACGAAGCTTGCCATTGCCTGCCGCTGGCGGAGTAAAATCCACCCGCGCATGCACGTCTCGACTCCGCCTTTCAGCCCTTATACCAAGGAGAATCCGCTGGCCGCCAAGTTGCTGGAGAACCGCGTGCTCAACAAGGACGGCTCGAGCAAGGATACGCGACACTTGGTGATCGACATCGCCGGCAGCGGCCTGACCTACAAGGTGGGCGACTCGCTCGGGGTCTTTCCTTTGAACCGGCCGCAGTTGGTGGAGGAAGTCATCGAACTGCTGGGGGCCACCGGCAACGAGCCGGTACTGCCCGCGCGGCTGACCGCGGCCATCAGCCTGCGCGAGGCTCTGACCACGAAGGTTTCCCTGACCGGGCCCACCAAGAAGATCCTCGAGACCCTCGGGGCGAAGACCACCGACCCCAAGGAACAGGTGCAGCTGGCGGGGTTGCTGGCGCCCGAAGCCAAGGAGGCCCTGGACCTGTTCCTCGGCCAGCGCGAGTATATCGACCTGCTGGAAGAGTTTCCCGGGGCCCGGCTGACGCCGCAGGAGTTCATCGACCACCTCCGCCGGCTCATGCCGCGGCTCTATTCGATCGCGTCCTCGCCGAAGATGTTTCCCGGGCAGGTGCACCTCACGGTCGCGCCGGTGCGTTACGAATCCAACGGCCGCCGGCGATATGGGGTGTGCTCCACGTTCCTGGCCGACCGCGTCACGCGGCGGAAGACGCCGGTGCCGGTCTTCGTGGCCGAGTCGCACTTCGGGCTGCCGGCCGATCTGACCAGGGATGTCATCATGATCGGGCCGGGCACGGGCATCGCGCCGTTCCGGGCCTTCGTGCAGGAGCGCATCGTCACCAACGCGCCCGGCCGCAACTGGCTGTTCTTCGGCGACCAGCACGCCGCCACCGATTACCTCTACGGCGACGAGTGGAAGAAACTGCTGGCCGAGGGTAGGGTGGCGCGCGTCGACCTGGCCTTCTCCCGCGACCAGGCGAAGAAGGTCTACGTGCAGGACCGCATGCGCGAAGCCGCCGCGGAACTCTGGGCCTGGGTCAAGGGGGGCGCGCATTTCTACGTGTGCGGTGACGCCCACCGGATGGCTAAGGATGTCGACCTCGCGTTGCATGAGATCATCGCGCAACAGGGCGGCCTGGAGCCCGCTGCCGCCGCGGACTACGTGAAACAGATGAAGAAGGACAAGCGCTACCAGCGCGACGTGTATTGACAATCGTCTAGGTGGCAGCGAGCTATGGCGTCCTTACCCTATGAGTCTGACCTATAATAATCGTGTGGCCCTCGTCACCGGCGCGGGCCGGGGCATCGGCAAAGCCATCGCGGAACTGCTGGCCAAGGGCGGTGTGACCGTGATCTGCGTGAGCAAGTCGGCCGACAGCTGCGGCGCGACGGCGGCGGCCATCACGGCTGCGGGCGGCAAGGCCAAGGCCCTCGCCGTGGACGTGGCCGACGGCGTCGCGGTCGCCAAGGCCAGCGCCGACCTGCTCGCCGAGTTCGGCCAGATCGACATTCTCGTCAACAACGCCGGCATCACCAAAGACGGCCTGCTGTTCCGCATGTCTGAGGAGGACTGGAACTCCGTCATTACAACCAATCTCACCAGCTGCTACCACTGGACGAAGCACATCGGCCGCTCGATGACCCAGAAGCGTTGGGGCCGCATCGTGAACATCACCTCGGTGGTGGGCATCATGGGTAACGCCGGCCAGGCCAACTATTGCTCGGCCAAGGCGGGCCTGATCGGCTTCACCAAAGCCATCGCCAAGGAGTTCGCCGCGCGCGGCGTGACCTCAAACGCCGTCGCCCCGGGCTTCATCAAGACCGACATGACTGCCGCACTGCCGGCTGAGGCCGCCGAAAAAATCACCTCCGTCATCCCGCTCAAACGTCTCGGTGAAGCGGCTGATATCGCCCATATGACGGCGTTTCTCTGTTCTGAGGAAGCAGGTTACATCACCGGTCAAGTTTTTACCGTTGACGGCGGCATGGTCATGTGACCTCTTTCACCAACGTTTTAGACCCAATTTTCAAACTCATGGCTGACCAGAAAACCATCGACCAGCGCGTCAAAGAAATCATCGTTAACCAACTGAATGTTAATGAGGAGCAAATCACTCCCCAGGCGTCGTTCCTCGACGATCTTGGCGCCGATTCACTCGACACCGTCGAGCTGATCATGGCTTTCGAAGAGGAGTTCAAGGACGAGATCAAGGGCGAGATCCCCGAGTCCGATGCCGAGAAGCTCCAGACGGTCGGCGATGTCACCGCCTACATCCAGAATAAGGCCGGCAAGAAATAAATTTTGGCATTTGACCGAAGCGTTCTACCGTCTGGCCTAGCGCTGGTCTGGTAGGGCGCTTTTTTCATTTCCACCCACGACTATACCGATGGAAAATCCTCCCCCTCAAAAGCGCGTTGTTGTCACCGGCATGGGCGTGATCGCCTCGCTGGGCCACAACGTGAACGATCTCTGGGCCAGCATCGTGGCCGGCAAGTGCGGTATCGACAAGGTCACGCTCTTTGATGCCAAGGATTACAGCTGCCAGATCGGCGCCGAGGTGCGGGGCTGGGATCCGGCGCAGCACATGGACCCCAAGGAGGTCCGGCGCAACGACCGCTACACGCATTTCGGCTTCTGTGCGGCCAAGCAGGCCATCGCGGATGCCAAGCTCGACATGACCGTCGAGGATGCCGACCGCGTCGGCGTCATCATCGGCTCCGGCATCGGCGGCATGTGGACCATCGAGAACCAGCACAAGATCCTCCTGGAGCGCGGCCCCCGCAAGGTGTCGCCCTTCATGATTCCCGCCCTCATCAGCAACATGTGCGGCGGCCTGGTCGCCATCGAACTCGGGGCGCGCGGGCCGAATTTCGGCGTCGTCAGCGCCTGCTCGACCGCCACCCACGCCATCGGCGAGTCGCTCCGCATGATCCGCCGCGGCGAGGCCGATGTCATGGTCTGCGGCGGCGCCGAGGCCGCCATCACGCCGCTGGCCTACGCCGGGTTCTGCTCGATGAAGGCGATGAGCACGAACAACGAGAATCCCCAGAAAGCCAGCCGGCCCTTCGACCTCAACCGCGACGGCTTCATCATGGGCGAGGGCGGGGCCATCCTCGTGATCGAGAGCCTCGAGCACGCCCTGGCCCGCGGTGCCCACATCTACTGCGAACTGGCCGGCTACGCCGCCACCTGCGACGCCTACCACATCACCTCGCCCGACCCGGACGGCAAGGGTCTGGCGCAGTCGATGATCAAGGCCATGCGTGACGCGAACATCGAGCCGCACCAGGTCGATTATATCAACGCGCACGGCACCTCGACGCCCTACAACGACAAGTTTGAGACGATCGCCATCAAGAAGATCTTCGGCGACCACGCCCGCAAGGTCCACATCAGCTCCACCAAGTCGATGACGGGCCACCTGCTCGGCGCGGCCGGCAGCATCGAGGCGGTCATCAGCATCAAGGCCATCGAGACCGGCATCGTGCCCCCGACCATCAATTACGAGACCCCGGATCCGGATTGCGACCTCGATTACACGCCGAACGTGAAGCGCGAGGCTAAGATCGACACCGTGCTGACCGACAACCTCGGCTTCGGCGGCCACAACGCCGCGCTGGTCTTCCGCCGGCACTGAGCGTGAAACCCGAGGTAGGGCGGCGAGTCCCTTCGCCGCCGCGCAGGCGGCTCGCATTCCCGGCGCGGAGCGGAGTCCGCGCTCTGCCGATTCTCTTGTGCGGATTTTTCTGCGCGGTGGGCTGCGGTCGCAAGGCTGCGGTCGCGCCCGACCCCGCGACCCGCGAGACGGTGTGGGTGGCCATCCAGCCGCTGGCGGCCCGTTACCGGATGGATCCGGCCTTTATCTTCGCGCTGGTGGCGGCGGAATCGAACTTCGACCCCCACGCGCGCAACGGCGAGGCCCGGGGACTGCTGCAGATCAAACCCGGGGCTTGGCGCAAGGTGAGCCGCGAGCCCTACGAGCCCCATGTCTGGGCCTGGCGACAGAATCTGGCCGCCGGCGTGGAGTATCTCGCCTGGTGTCGGAGCTACCTGCACCAGCAGCAGAAATTCTCCTATCCATTGCTACTGGCGGCGTTTCATTATGGGATGGACTACGTGGAGGCGCGGGAATTCGACTTGGGCCGCCTTGATTCGCCCGCCCACCCGATCTACCGGGAATTGTGGCGCGGTAACCTCACTCCGATGCCGCCGCCGAAAGCGCAAATTCCCCGTTGACGCGTCCTTCCGGCGCCCTTTTAACTCGGCCCCTTTCGGTAATGGCGAGTTAGCTCAGTTGGTAGAGCAGAGGACTGAAAATCCTTGTGTCCTCGGTTCGATTCCGAGACTCGCCACCACTTTAGGATAAGGACTTACGCGTTTTTCGCGTAAGTCCTTATTTTTTGTCTGTCCGGTTTCTGTGCGGCTATGGAAATTCTGAATCGCAGAACGGCCCCTCTCGTCTGAACCCAGTGAAAACTGGGATGGAGCTTGTGACACCGAGCAGCGGTTCTGCCTATGTCTGCCCGCTTAACTGTCATCCCAGCATGTGCTCGTCCATCCAATCGCTGAGTGGATCCATTCCCAAGTAGTCGCATTGGTTAACGCCGTTATTCCCGCACAACCCATACAGATTCAGTCCGGCCATCTCCTCTATCGGGGCCTCGTTGATGAACCGACCGAGGGTGGGGCTGTAATATCTTAGGCCGTAGCAGACCAAACCCATAATCATCCTTATGGCGTAGCCTTGGTGGTCTGATTGCAGTTTGCCCGGACTGCGATTTGTGGTGAGAGTCTCGCTCGGAAAGTTAACCCCCTTGCGCCCCGTGTCCCCCCCGAAAACCCTGCTCGATTATTACCACGACTTTGCCCGGCAGGAAGCCGGGCTCCGCGAAGGCGGCGGGGCGGACGGCCAGGCCCGTCAGCACAAGCTCGGGCGCCTGTTCGTGCGCGAGCGCATCGCGGCATTGGCGGATGCCAAGGGCGAGGGCTTGCTCGAGCTCGGCCTCTGGGCCGCCCATGGCATGTATAAGGAGTGGGGCAATTTCCCCGGCGCCGGCGTGGTGACGGGCATTGCCGACATCGGCGGGCACCCCTGTATGATCGTGGCGAACGATGCCACGGTGAAGGCGGGCGCCTTCGTCCCGATGACGTGCAAGAAGGTGCTGCGCGCGCAGCGCATCGCCTTTGAGTGCAACCTGCCGCTGGTCTACCTCGTGGACTCGGCCGGCGTGTTCCTGCCGATGCAGGACGAGATTTTCCCCGACGAGGACGACTTCGGCCGGATCTTTCGCAATAACGCCGTGATCTCCGCGGCCGGCATTCCGCAATACGCCGCCATCATGGGCAACTGTGTCGCGGGCGGCGCCTACCTGCCGGTGCTCTGTGACAAGATCCTCATGACTGAAGGCAGCGGTCTCTATCTCGCCGGTCCCCAGCTGGTGAAAGCGGCGATTGGTCAGGAGACCGACCAGGAAACGCTGGGTGGCGCGGCCATGCACGCCGAGCTTTCCGGCACGATCGACTTCAAGGAAAAGAACGACGAAGCCTGCCTGAAGCGCCTGCGCAGCTTGGTCAGCCTGCTGCCGGCCGAGGCGCCGCCTGTGCTGCCGCCGGCCACCGAACCCGAGTTCCCGGCCACCAAGATGCTCGACTTCGTCTCGCTCGAGGGCCGCCGCGAATACGACGTGCGCGACCTGCTGCGCTGCCTCGTCGATGCGGGGTCGCTGGACGAATACAAGGCCGACTACGGGAAGTCGCTGGTCACCACCTTCGCCCGGCTGGGCGGCCGCCCGGTCGGCATCGTGGCCAACCAGCGCATGCGCGTGCAGTCGAAGGCGACCGGCCTGCAGATGCCGGGCGTCATCTACGCCGACTCCGCCGACAAGGCCGCGCGCTTCATCATGGACTGCAACCAGACGCGCCTGCCGCTGCTGTTCCTGCAGGACGTATCCGGCTTCATGGTGGGCAAGGACGCCGAGCAGAGTGGCATCATCCGTTCCGGCGCCAAGATGGTCAACGCGCTCAGCAATTCAACGGTGCCGAAGATCACGGTCATCACCGGCGGTTCCTACGGTGCCGGCAATTACGCAATGTGCGGCAAGGCCTTTGATCCGCGCTTCATCATGGCCTGGCCGAATGCGAAATATGCCGTGATGGGCGCCGCACAGGCGAGTGACGTGGTCTATAACATCCTCGCCCGGGCGGCCAAGGACCGGCCCAAGGAGGAGCTCGACCGCCTGCGCCAGCAGGTGAAGGAGAATTACGTCGAGCAGGCCGACATCCGCTATGCTGCCGCCCGCGGCTGGGTCGATGCCGTCATCCAGCCACACGAGACGCGGGCCACGCTGCTGCGGGCATTTGCCATGGCCACCCGTCCGGCCGCCAAGGCGTCGTTCCATACCGGCGTGATCCAAGTCTGAGTCATGAGCCCCCCGCTCAAGATCGCCAATGCGTCCGGTTTCTGGGGTGACCAGCCCGACGCCGCGGCGCGGCTGGTGGCGCAGCAGCCGGATCTGGATTATCTCACGCTCGACTACTTGGCGGAGGTCTCGCTTTCCATCATGGCGATCACCCGCGCCAAGGATCCCGCCGCCAGCTATGCCCGGGATTTTGTCGAGGTCGTTCAATCGCTCGTGCAATTCTGGCAGGGCGGCGGCCGGACCAAGATCGTGACCAATGCCGGCGGTCTCGACCCACAGGCCTGCGGCGCCGCAGTGCGCGCCGAGCTGGCCAAGGCCGGGCTCTCGCAGCTCAAGGTCGCAGTGGTGTCGGGTGACGACGTGCTTGCCCGGGTGCGGGCCGGCGGCCCGGAATTTAAGAATCTGGAGACCGCGGCGGACGTGGCGACGGTCACGGACCGCCTCGTCACGGCCAACGCCTACCTCGGGGCCGAGGGTATAGCAGCCGCGCTGCAGGCCGGCGCGCACATCGTCATCACCGGCCGGGTGGCCGATCCCTCGCTGACGGTCGGCCCCTGTCGCGCGCATTTTGGTTGGAGCGCCACGGATCATGACCGGCTGGCCGGAGCAACGGTGGCCGGTCATCTGCTGGAATGCGGCGCGCAGGCTTGTGGCGGATTTTCCACTGACTGGCTCGATCTGCCCGGGTCGCATGACATCGGTTTTCCCGTGGCCGAGGTCTCGGGCGATGGCTCGTGCGTGCTGACCAAGCCGGCGGGCACGGGTGGCGCGGTGACGGTGCAGACCGTCAAGGAGCAGCTCCTCTACGAGATCGGCGATCCGGGTAATTATCTTTCGCCGGACGTGACCGTTTCGTTCCTGACCCTCCACGTCGAGCAAAGCGGCCCTGATCGGGTGCGGATTTCCGGCGCCACCGGCCGACCGCCACCGGTGACCTACAAGGTCAGCGCCACCTACCGCCACGGTTACAAAGCCCACGGGATGCTTACGGTGTTCGGCGAGCAAGCCGTGACCAAGGCGCGACGGGCGGGCGAGGGCGTGCTGCGCCGGCTGCATGAGGCCGGCTGCATCTACCGCGAAACACGGGTCGAATGTCTGGGCACGGGGGCCAGTGCCGGCGGGATTGTCCGGCGGGTGCCTGAAAATGATCTGATCGAAACCGTGCTGCGCATCAGCGTGGCGGCCGACACCCAAGAGCCGGTTAAACGCTTCACTCGCGAGATCGCCCCGTTGGTCACCTGCGGGCCGCAGGGCGTCACGGGTTACGCCTCCGGCCGGCCCAAGGTGATGCCGGTGTTCGGCTATTGGCCGTGCCTGATTTTGCGGACCGCGGTCAAACCTGTCTGGCAAATGCTATGAAGACACTGCGCAGCATCGCCTACGCCCGGAGCGGCGACAAGGGCTCCTCGGCCAACATTGCGATCTTCGGGCGCTCTCCGGCGGATTATGTCTGGTTGCGGGAGCATCTGACCGCAGCGCAGATCGAGGCCTGGTTCAAGCCGCTCGGCACCGGCCCGGTCGTCCGCTACGACGTTCCCAACTTGGAGGCCCTCAATTTCGTCCTCCCAGGCGTGCTCGCGGGCGGCGGCAGTTGCTCGTTGCGGATCGACGCCCAAGGCAAGACGCTCGGACAGGCCCTGCTGGCCATGCCTTTGGATCTGCTGCTGGAACATTCCCACTCAACCGACTGACCCGATGGCCGTTTCCCTGGTCCTTTCCGCAAGCGTCGGTCCTGGCATCACCTTGCTCACGCTCAACCGGGCCGAGAAGCGCAATGCTCTTTCAGTGGAGCTGGTGCTGGAGTTGCTGGCTGCCCTAACCGCCGCCGAAAAAGATGCCACGCACCGCGTGCTCCTACTGACGGGCACCGGTCCGGTATTTTGCGCCGGGCTGGATCTGGTCGAGGCGGCGGATCCCGCGAGGGCCCACCAGTCGGCGGAACTGATCGGTCAGGTGTTACGCCGGCTGAGCGAGAGCCGTCTGGTGACCATCGCGGTCGTGCGCGGCGCCGCCATCGCGGGCGGAGCGGGGCTGATGTCGGCTTGCGATTTTGCTTTCGCCGAGGAGTCGGCCCAGATCGGTTATCCGGAGACGCGGCGTGGACTGGTTGCCGCGCTCGTGATGACCTTTTTGCGCCGTCAGCTGCGCGAGCGTGACGCCCGGCGGATTCTGCTGACCGGTGAACTGTTTTCCGGCCGGCATGCCGAGGTGATCGGTCTGGTCAACGAGGCGCTCAAGGCGGATGAACTCATGCCCGCGGCGCTGCACATCGCAGCCGAGGTGCTGCAGGGCGGTCCCGAGGCCGTGGCACGCACCAAGCAGTTGCTCGCCCGACTCTGGCCTTCGCCGCTGGCGGCCGACCTCGAGCAGGCGATGGGCACGCACCTGGTAACCCGGCAGTCGGCCGAGATCCAAGAAGGAATTGCGGCCTTCCGCGAGAAACGGCCACCCAAGTGGGCGCCGGGCAGGTGATTTGCGGGGGTGGGCGGGATTCTTTTTCTTGGAATAACCTCCGGGGCGGGCGACTCTTATCCCCACATGGCCAGTGAGATATTCAACCAGTTGGTGGACGCGCATTACACGCCGCTCTTCCGCTTTGCCCTCAGCCTGACGAGGAATTCGTCAGATGCGGGTGATCTCACCCAACAAACCTTCTTCATCTGGGCCAAGCAGGGGCACGCGCTGCGCGAGGCTGGCAAGGCCAAGTCCTGGCTCTTTACCACACTTTATCGCGAGTTCCTCCGGGGCCGGCGCCGCGCCGAGCGCGTCACGGCCCTCGAGGACTTGGGGCCGGTCGAGGCCGATCCGCCGGCGCCCGAGGTGGACGTTGTTACGGGCATGGACGCGGGCCTGGTGGTCGAGGCCTTGCAGGAGGTGGATGAGACCTACCGCGCGCCGCTGACGCTTTTTTATCTGCAGGATTTCTCCTACAAGGAGATCGCGGAGATGCTCGAGGTGCCGATCGGCACCGTGATGTCCCGCCTGTCGCGCGGAAAGGCGCAGCTGCGCGCGGCTCTGGCCCGCAAGGAATCCGCGGGACGCAGCAAGGTCGTGGCCTTCAACAACCCGTCCGCAAGGAAACTCTCATGAACAACGAAGAGGCAAAATTCATCCTGCAAGGCTACCGGCCGAACGGCACGGACGCCGGCGATGCGGCCTTTCATGCCGCGCTGGAGCAGGTCAAGGTCGACCCGGCGCTGCGCGAGTGGTTCGCCCGCCAGCAGGCCTTTGATGCCGCCGTCAGCGCGAAGCTCAATGCGGTCCCGGCGCCCGCCGGCCTGCGCGAGGCCATTCTCGCCGGCGGCCGCGTGACGGAGCCTCATCAGTCATCGCGCGCCTGGTGGCGCCAACCCGTGTGGGTGGCCGCTGCTGCCGGCATCGCCGTGGCCTTTGCCACGGGGCTGGCCTTGTGGCCCAAGCCGGCTCTCGCCGTCCCCACTTTGGCCGACTATGTGCTGGCCGATGCAGCGCGCGAAGGCATCCACGGCGGCCATGGTACTAATTCGCTGCAGGCCATGCTGGGCGACCCCGCGATCCGGCTGGGCCGCGGTCTGCCGATCAGCATTGAGGCCCTGACCAAGGCCGGTTGCCGCACGGTCACCTATGAGGGCCGTGAGGTGCTCGAGGTGTGTTTCAACCGCGAGGGAGTCTGGTTTCATGCCTACATTGGCCGGCGGGCGGATTTTCCCGCGCTGGCTTCGGCCCCGGCTTTCCAGGACAGGGACGGCATGAGCGTTGCCAGCTGGGCGGACAACACGCACGTCTATCTCGTGGCGGGCAAGGCCGGCCGGGCGGCGCTGGAACGGTTGCTTTGAAGCGGATGGATTAACCGTGCCAAGCGGCCGACGGCCTGTAGCATCCGCCGCCAATGAAGCCGGTCCCTTCCACTGCGGAGCATGCGCGTCTGGCCGAGGACGCCGACCGCGGGAAAAACTGGAAACGCTGGGGCCCGTATCTGGCCGAGCGGCAGTGGGGCACGGTGCGCGAGGATTACTCGGCGGACGGCGAGGCGTGGAAGTATTTCACCTTTGAGCAAGCCGAGAGCCGCGCCTACCGGTGGGGGGAGGACGGCCTGCTCGGCATCACGGACCGTGAGTGTCGGCTGTGCTTCGCCCTCGCGCTGTGGAACGGCCGCGACCCGCGGCTCAAGGAACGCCTGTTCGGCCTGACCGGGCCCGAGGGCAACCACGGCGAGGACGTGAAGGAGGCCTATTTCTACACGGCCAGCACACCGACGCACAGCCATATGCGGGCGGTCTATCACTACCCGCAGGCCGAGTTCCCCTATGCGCGGTTGCGCGAGGAGAACGGCCGGCGCGGCCGCAACCAGCCGGAGTTCGAGCTGGAGGACACGGGCGTGTTTACGGAGAGCCGCTACTTCGAGGTGGCGGTGGAATACGCCAAGGGCGGGCCGAACGACATGCTGATCGAGATCACCGCGAGGAACTGCGGCCCGGAACGCGCGCCGTTGCACCTGCTGCCTACGCTGTGGTTCCGCAACAACTGGTCGTGGGGCAGCAAGCACGAGGGCAGTGAGCTCAAGCCGCGCATGCAGCAACTGGCGCCCGGTCACGTGCAGACGCACCACGAGTCGCTGGGCCGGTTCTTCTGGGAGATCGAACCGGCGGCGCCCGGCCGGCCCGACCCACTGCTGTTCACCGATAACGAGACCAACGCCGCCCGGCTCTTCGCCGCGGAGAATGCCGGTCCGTTCGTGAAGGACGCGTTCCATGACTATGTCGTGCGCGGACAGACCGGCGCGGTGAACGCCAAGCGCACCGGCACGAAGGTGGCGGCGCATCGCGTGCTCGACCTCGCGCCGGGCGAGACAGCGACGATGCGCCTGCGGCTCAGCGCCGAGGCCGAGGCGCCCGGCCGGCCGTTCGGTGAGGGGTTCGCGCAGGTCTGCGCCGCGCGGCGGGCGGAGGCAGCCGAATTCTACGCGGCCGTGCTGCCGGCGGGCGTGAGCGAGGAGGAGGGCAACGTGGCGCGGCAAGCCTTCGCCGGCCTGCTCTGGTCGAAGCAGTTCTATCATTTTGTCGTGGCGGACTGGCTCGAGGGCGACACGAAGCAGCCGCCCCCGCCGGCGGCGCGGCGCCGGGGCCGCAACAGCGACTGGCCGCATCTCTTCAACCGCGACATCATCTCGATGCCGGACAAGTGGGAGTATCCGTGGTTCGCGGCGTGGGACGTGGCGTTCCACATGATCCCGTTCGCACGGATCGACCCGCATTTCGCCAAGGAGCAGCTGAACCTGTTCCTGCGCGAGTGGTATATGCACCCGAATGGCCAGATCCCGGCCTACGAGTGGAATTTCTCCGACGTGAATCCGCCGGTGCACGCGTGGGCCTGCTGGCGCGTCTACAAGATGACCGGCGCACGCGGCGCGCGCGACCGGCTCTTCCTCGCGCGGGTATTCCAGAAGCTCGTAGTCAACTTCACCTGGTGGGTGAACCGCAAGGACCCGGGCGGGCGGCATCTGTTCTCGGGCGGTTTTCTCGGGCTCGACAACATCGGCGTATTCGACCGCTCGAAGCCGCTGCCGACGGGTGGGCAACTCGAACAGGCCGATGGCACGGCGTGGATGGCGTTTTATTGCAGCACGATGCTGGCGATGGCGCTCGAGCTCGCCGAGGACGACCCGGAATACGAGGACATCGCCTCGAAATTCTTCGAGCACTTTGTGGCCATCGCTGACGCGATGAACAGCCTCGGCGGCACCGGACTGTGGCACGAGGAGGACGGCTTTTATTACGACCAACTGCTGCTGGAGGGAAAATCGTTTCCACTGCGGCTGCGTTCGATGGTCGGCATCATCCCGCTCTTCGCGGTGGAATTCATCGACGAGACCCGGCTGGACCGCCTGCCGGGCTTTGCGAAACGCACCCGCTGGTTCCTGAAGAACCGCAAGGACCTGTCGGCGCACATTTCCTATCTGACGCAGGGCAAATCCGGCAACGGGCTGCGCCTCCTAGCGATCCCCTCCAAGGAACGGCTGCAGCGCATGCTGCGCTACGTGTTCGATGAGCGGGAATTCCTGTCGCCCTACGGCGTGCGGTCGTTGTCGCGCATCTACCAGGAGCAGCCGTTCGTGCTGCACGCAGGCGGTCAGGAATACCGGGTGGAATATGTGCCCGGTGAGTCGGACTCGGGCCTCTTCGGCGGCAACTCGAACTGGCGCGGGCCGGTGTGGTTTCCGACCAATTTTCTGCTGATCGAGGCCCTGGAACGCTACCACCACTTTTATGGGGACAGCTTTACCGTGGAATTTCCGACTGGCAGTGGGAACCGGGTGACCCTGCAGGTGGCCGCTCAGGAACTGGCCAAGCGAATGGTAAAAATCTTCCTGCCCGGTCCCGGGGGAGGGCTGGTTTGCCATGGTCAGGGGGGCTCAAAAACCGAGGAAGAGCGCCTCAAGGGCATGGTGCTTTTCCATGAATATTTCCATGGCGAGACAGGTCAGGGCTTGGGGGCCAGTCACCAAACCGGTTGGACGGCTTTGGTTGCGCGGCTGATTGAGGACAATTGCGCTAAAAACAGGTAATTTCGCTCAACTATTTTTGGGCAAGAACGGCACGTAAAAAACTGCAGTTCCAATAGGTTACGGAACGCGATAGTAAAACTAGTGACAGTGCGTCCCAAGTAAAATAGTCGGGATAAAAACGAGCTTGTCGGTGTCCCGAAGATGGCCTTTTTCCCGGCCACTTAGGTATGAAACAACACCTCCACAAGTTCCTGCTCCTGATCTCCATTATCGGTTTTACAACCGTCGCCGGTGCCTCCGATCGTTGGGAGACCCTACGCGCCATCAACTGGGTTGAGAACCCGACCAACCAGACCCAGGCGGGCCGGTTCGGTGAGCTTGGGCCGTATCAGTTCCGCTCGGCCACTTGGCGCATGCATACCGACAAACCCTTCCGCCAGGCCATCCAGCGCGAAATGGCCGACGAGGTCGCGGTGAAGCACTACGAGTGGATCAAGCGCACCTTCCAGAAGGCTGGCGTGGAGCCCAATGTGTTCAACATCGCTCTGGCGTGGAATTGCGGCGTCGAGGCCGTGCTTTCCGGCCGCGCTCCCAGCGTCAGCTACAACTACGCCGAGCGCGTGAGCAACCTGGTCGAGACCTTCAAGGACCGCCACCGGACCGAAGTGGCCGAGGAATCGCGGCCGGCCCGCCGCAGCGACGGATCCACCGGCGAGGAACAGGTCCGTTTCCGGGTCCTGCAGGACACGCCGCGCTTTGTCCTCGCGGCTGACTAGCCGGTTGGCCGGCGGGAGCGCCGGTTACTCCAGGAACGACGACTGCTTGGGCTGCTGGGCGGCCTTGCGGGCCGCCTCTTCCTCCGGCGAGGCGTTCAGATGCCGCGGCGGACGGGTGACGCGCGAAGCTACGGCCGCCTCACGGTCCGTGACGATGCGGTCGCAGATCTTTTCGATCTGGAGGTGCAGCCAGTGGGTCGTGGCGCTGTTCTCCGTGTAATCGGCCGGGCCGTAGTGGTCGATGCGCCCGGTGTGGCGCAGGCGGTCGTTCTGCTCGAACTCGGCGCGCACGGCGGGATTGTAGACGGCGTAGGTCTTGCCGCCGCCCTGCTTGACGACCGAGAAGCTCGGGACATCGCTCGGGCCGTCGGCGATGTAGATCATGTTCTGCAGCGGGATGCGACGATCCTCGGGCGTGACCTTGGCGTTCACGTCGATGGCGGCGTTCTTGTTCGTGCCCTTGTTGATCTCGAAGATGGCGCGGGTCTTGGTCGTGTTGTCGATCATGACGCCGATCTGGGCGATCTCGGAAGCGGCCTCGAGGGGGAATTCCTTCTGTTTGAGGAAGCCGGGTTGCAGCGGGTTCTCAATGAACTCGCAGGCCCAGGTCGCGTCGATGTAGGGGGCGAGGGCGCTGCCGCGGATCATCTCAGCGAGGCCGGTGCTGACGACGTAGTGTTCCAGCTGAATCTCATGCTTCACGTATTCCGGCTTGGCCCGGGCCCAGGCGCGGGAGGACTCGAAGAATGTGGGCAGACCGGGATAGAAATCGATTTCCTTGCCGCACTCGCGGAGCACCTTGTTGCCAAGGCCGGGCATCTTGCCGGCCAGCACGTAGGTCAGCAGGTGGTTGAGGTAGCTGATCTCCGGAGCGATGCTGTAGCCGCGCTTGCGGTAATTTTCCGCCATGGCGTTGGTTTCGGCCCAGAAAGATGCCTCGTCGATGCCATAGCGACGGAACAGCGGCGCCTGCATGTAGGCCGGAATCAATGTCTTGTCAAAGTCCCAGACGCAGGCGATGATGTTCTGAGTGAAGAGTGTGGAAGCCATCGCGGAGAAATTCTACTAGACGGCAGGTGCTGCCGTTGGTTTGGCCTTTGATAAAGCCGCGCGCCGCGGCTGAAGCAATTCACAATTTCCCGCCCGCTCCTCCCGCATGGACCTCCTGCCCGACATCATCCTCTTTCAGCGCCGCCTCGACGAACTCGACGCGCAGATGGCGGCGCCGTCGTTCTATGCAAACCCCCGCAAGGCGACCGAGGTTTCGCGCGAGCAGCAGTCGCTGCGCAAACTGGTGGAGGCGCATGCCGACTACGAGCGGGTCGGACGCGAACGCGCCGAGCATGAAGCGCTGCTGAAGGACCCGACGGCCGACACCGAGTTGCGCGCGCTGGCGCAGCAGGAACTCCCCGACTTGCAGGCCAGGCACGAGCGCCTCAAGGCGGCGGTGCTGCTGGCCATGATCCCGCCGGAGGCGGCTGATTCCCGCAACACCGTGTTCGAGATCCGCGCCGGCACCGGCGGCGACGAGGCCAGTCTCTTCGCCGCCGAGCTCTACCGTGCCTACATGCGCTACGCCGAAGGCCGCGGTTGGAAGATCCAACCCATGAGCTCCAGCGCGTCCGACCGAGGCGGCCTGAAGGAGGTCATCTTCCTCATCACGGGTTCGGATGTCTACAAGCAGCTGAAATATGAGAGCGGTGTCCATCGCGTCCAACGCATCCCCGTGACCGAGGCCAACGGCCGCATCCACACCTCGACCGTGACGGTCGCCGTGCTGCCCGAGGCCGAGGAAGTCGACGTGCAGATCGACCCGCAGGATCTCGACATCAGCGTCATGCGCGCCAGCGGCCCGGGCGGGCAGGGGGTCAACACGACCGACTCGGCCGTGCGCATCGTGCACAAGCCGAGCGGCCTGATGGTCTATTGCGCCGACGACCGCTCGCAGATCAAGAACAAGGCCCGCGCCATGGCGGTGCTGCGTTCCCGCCTGCTCAAGCTCAAGGAGGACGAGGAACAGGCCAAGTATGCCGCCCAGCGCCGCGGCCAGATCGGCACCGGCGGGCGCAGCGAGCGCATCCGCACCTACAATTTCCCGCAGAACCGTATGACCGACCACCGCATCGGCCTGACCCTCTACAGCCTGCCCGCCATCATGGAGGGCCAGTTTGAAACAATCATCGAGGCGCTGCAGCGGGCAGATTTCGAGGAGAAGCTGGCGGCGCTGACGGGCGGGCCGCTGCCCGTGCGGGCCCGGGCCTCGGACGACGACTGACATGCTCAGTGTGCTCGAAATCATCAAACGGACGACCGGCTTCTTTGAGCAACGCGGGGTGGAGTCGCCGCGCCTGAACGCCGAGCTGCTCATCGGCCACGCCCTCGGCCTGAAGCGCATGCAGCTTTACCTGCAGTTTGAGCGGCCGCTGACCGAGGCGGAGCTCGAGAAGATCCGCCCGCTGGTGAAACGCCGCGGCGGCCGCGAACCGCTGCAATACATCATGGGCGAGACGGAGTTTTTCGGCCTCAAGCTGAAGGTCGACCGGCGCGCGCTCATCCCGCGGCCCGAGACGGAGCGACTGATCGAGCTGGTGGTGCAGCATTTTACTTCGCCGCCGGCCACAGTGCTGGACCTGGGCACCGGCAGCGGGGCGATCGCCTTGGCGCTGGCCAAAGCCTGGCCGGAGGCCGGAGTGACCGCCGTGGACAAAAGCGAGGAGGCCCTCGCCCTGGCTCGGGAAAACGCCGAGGCATGTGCCTTGGCCGGGCGGGTAAAGTTCATGTCATCCGACTGGTTTGCCGGGTTGCCGGCCGGCGAGAAGTTCGACCTGGTCGTGGCGAACCCGCCGTATCTCTCCGACGAGGAAACGGCGGCGACCCAGCCGGAGGTAAAGGATTTCGAGCCGCGCATGGCGCTCTCGGCCGGGACGAACAACACCGCGGATCTGGAGCGCATCATCCGCGCGGCGCGGCCGCACCTGACCGCAGGCGGGTTGCTGGTGTGCGAGACGGGCATAGCGCAGCACCAAGCCTTGGTCGCACTGGCGACGGCGCTGGGTTATGCGCGGACCGAGTCGTTGCGCGACCTCACGGGCCGCGAACGCTACTTGCTAGCCCTTGGGTAACGGGGAGAGCGGGGCGCGGCCGGCCCAGAATTGCGGATCCTTGTTGATCCGCAGGGCATCGGTGACGACGCGCAGGGACTCGCGCAGGTGGACATCAAGCTTGGCCTGGGTTTCCTCATCGAGCGCATCAGTGTCACCCTCATCGTCGGTCGCGGCGGGAACCGGCTCCTTGGGCGTGGCGGCGGCGGTCTTGAGGACGGAATTGAGCTTGATGTCGCGGCTGATGTAATTGCTTTTGGCGAGGCGGTCGCGTTCTGCGTCCATGGTTTTCTTAAAGTCGTCGTCGGCCTGCTTGAGCGACTGGCGCTGGGCGAGGTTCAGCGAGATGGTCTTGTGTTCCTGGCGCTCCTTGAACCAGTCGATGCTCTTCTTGAGGTAGGCGAATTCCTCGAGCGACTGCTGGCGCGCGTTGCTCGACTGAAGCAGGGGGTCGACAAAGGCCTTGGTGAGGGCCTTGCCCTCGAAGGGCACCGACTTGATCTCGTCCCATATGAGGGCGTGGGGCAGGTCGGACTCGCCGATCGGCAGGAAGTTGTTGATGGAGGGCAGGGCGATGTCGGGGGTGACACCGTGCTTCTGGGTGGAGGAGCCGTTGGGCAGGTAGAACTTCTGGTAGGTGAGCTTGGCTGCGCCGGTGTTGGCGATGTTCTGGCTGAGGCGGGGCAGGAAGTTCTTCATCTCGAGCACGGCCTGAACGGTACCCTTGCCGTGGGTGGTGCTATCGCCGATAATGACGGCGCGGCCGTAGTTCTGCAGCGCGCCGGCGAAGATCTCGGAGGCGGAGGCGCTAAAGCGGGACGTCAGCACGGCCAGCGGGCCATCGTAGCTGACTGAGGTGTCGGTGTCGCTGTCCACCTGGAGGCGGCCCATGGAGTCGCGCACCTGCACGACCGGTCCCTGGTCGATGAAGAGGCCGGTGAGGTCGACGGCCTCGGAGAGCAGGCCGCCGCCGTTGCGGCGCAGATCGATGACGAGGGCCTTGATGCCCTCGTGCTTCAGCTTGCCGATCAGTTCGGCCACGTCCTGGGTCGCGGCGTTCTTGTTGGCCGCGGCGTCGGCGTCCTCGGAGGGGCCGTAGAAGGAGTTTAGCGAGATGACGCCGACGGGGATGGTCTGGTTATCGTCGCCGGGCAGGTCGTAGATGGCGGCGGAGGCGCGGGCCTCGTCGAGCTTGATGACGTCGCGGATGATGTGGACCTGGCGGGTCTTCGTCGCATCAGGGGCATCGTGGGGCAGGATGGTCAGCGTGACCTTGGTGCCCTTGGAGCCGCGGATCATGTCGACGATCCGGCGCAATTTCATGCCGATGACCTCGATGACCTCACCGCCCGGCTGCTGCACGGCGACGATCTTGTCGTTCATGCGGATCTGGCCGCTGAGGTCGGCGGGGCTGCCGGGCTTGACCTCGCGCACCACGCAGTTGCCGTCGTCCTCGATGCCGAGCACGGCACCGATGCCGATGAGGGAGAGCTTCATCTGGATGCTGAAATCCTGCAGCGTGTCGGAGGAAAGGTAGGCCGAGTGCGGGTCGTACATCCGCGTGAAGCTGGAGAGGAACATCTCCTGCACGTCGAGCGGCTCGATGTCGCCGACGTTCTTCACCATGCGCTCGTAGCGCTTGCGGATGGTGGTCTTGGCTTCCGCGGGCGACTTCTTGGCGAGCAGGTCCTGCAGGACCTCGTATTTGATCCGGCGGCGCCACAGGTCGTCGGCCTCGGAGGCATTGGCCGGGAACTCGCTCTTGCTGCGGTCGGGGGCGTAGGTCTCCTGCGCGGTGAAGTCGTAGTCCTGCTTGAGCTCCTCGAGGATCCAGGCGGCGCGGGCCTTCACCCGGTCCTCGTAGGCCCGGAAGATGACGAAGGCAGTGTCGATGTTGCCGAGGTAGGCGAGGTCGGTCTCGATGCGCGGGCCGTATTGGTTGCGAAAGGCCGTCTGGTCCTCGGCGGTGAAGAACAGGCGTTGCGGGTCCAGGCCCTCCTTCATGTAGTCCTCGATCAGCTGCGGGAAATCCGCCGGGGTGACGCCGTCCTTGTTGTAGTGGTAGACCTCGAGCAGCTGGACCAGCGTGCGGGTCTCAAGCTTCATGACCGGCGTGGTCTTGAACTCGCGGTCGGGCGCCGCCAGGGCGCCGGAGACGAAGAGCAGCGAAAGGGCAAGGAACTTGGCGGGCGAGCGAAAGGGGATTTTCACAGCAAAGGGGATGACTGCATGGGTAGCCATTAGTGGGCGATAAACCAGATTTGTTTCCACAAAACGGCAATCTGCTTTTGCGCCCATGTCAGGCGGACGGAAAACGCGCCGGGCCGCAGGCGTGGCCGGGCCGGAGTTTCCTTAATGCCGGCTCAACAGGTCTTTCGCCTCGTCGAGCAGGCGCTTTTCCTCAATGGTAAGGGCACCAAATCCGTGGCTGTTGATCTTGTCGAGAATACGGTCCACCTCGGCGTGGAGTTGCGGTGAGGATTTGCGGGAGGGGGTGGCTGGCAACTTGGCGGAGGCCCGCTTCGGTTCGCGTCGCAGCCATTTGGGCAATCCCAGGGTGGGGGCGCGATCCCAGCCGTTGTTCGCATGCAGGTAACGGAAATAAATCCAGCCGGCCAGCATGCCGCCCAGGTGCGCCGAAGGGGTCAGCCCGAGCGGCACCGGCGCGCCGCCTAGTTCATACAACACCAGGCATAGCAGATCGATCGCGAGCACCGCATACACGATGTGCCGGATGCGGAAGCTGACGGGGAAGAAAAAGAGCGTCAGTTCCTGGCCGGGTTGCACGCCAGCCAGCACGACCAGAAAGGCGAACAGCGCCGAGCCGGCGCCGATATGCGCCCCGCCGTGCACCCAGTTGACGGCAGTCCAGCACAACCCGCTGAGGAGGATGGCGCCGGCGTAGACGCCCAGCAGGCGCCGCGCGCCGAGCTGGGCCTCCAGTTCCCGGCCGATGAACACGAGGCCGAGGATCGTGAAAAGGATATGGAAGGGGTTGGCCGTGCTGTGCAGGAAACTATGCGTCAGCAGCGTCCACAGGCGCCAGTGCTGCAGGTTGTCGATGGTCAGCGGGAATTTCCCGACCAATTCCGGACCCGACGCGCCCAGCCAAGGAGACAGCAGAACCAGTTCGAGCACAAACGCCGCGATCAAGGCCGAGATCAGCCAGATGACCGCGGAGGTGGTCCTCCGGGGGTATTCGCCCTGCAGATAAGGCCGGTCGGATAGCATCTCGCGCGAAACTTATGTCGCTTGCCCGCGAAGACAAGCCCGGCGTCGGCCGACGATATTCAAGGAACGACACAAGCCCGTGCGACTTCTTGACAGCAGGGGGAATTCTCGTTGATTGAGGTGGAAATGGCCAACAAAGCAGAAAAGTGGAAGGACAACGCCGGCGGTAAATTCTACGTGGACCAGCAGTGTATCGACTGCGACCTTTGCCGCGAGACCGCCCCGGCTTTTTTCAAACGCCATGAAGAGGGCGGTTATTCCTTCGTCCACACCCAGCCCACGACGGAAGAGGATGCGCAGCTTTGCATGGAGGCCCTCGAGGGCTGCCCGGTTGAGGCCATCGGCAACGACGGCGAGGAATAAGCTGCCCCCCGAATTCCCCAGCCGCTCCGCGAGCGGCTTTATTTGGCCTACCTTGGTTAAGCGCCATAAATATTTAGTTTAACCCAATGTCGAACCGCCTTCATTTTTCCCTGCACGCAGGCCGTCCGCTTGCTGGTTTAGCCGGATTGATGTTCGCGATAACCGCGGCCCTGGCCGATGAGCCGGCGTATGTGTTGCCCAAGGTTGCGACCTACTCGGCCCAGGTGGCCAACCAGACCCCGGGGGCAACCTTCGCCATGCCGGTCTCCGGTTTGCGCTTCGAGCCGCGCGTCGATGTGCAGGCGCGCAATCTGGCCGAGGGTCAGTCAGATGTCGCGATCCGCGGGGGGGTGTTCGAGAACACGGGATTCAAACTCGGCGCGGTGTCGCTCTACGATCCGCAGACCGGGCATTATTTCACTGAGATCCCGGTCGCCCCGGCCATGCTGCTTTCGCCCCGGGTGCTAACGGGCGTCGACAATGCCGCGACCGGCTTCAACGCCAGCGTGGGCACGGTGGCTTACGGCTGGCGGCCCATCGAGCAACGCGGAGAGGCCGCCGTCGCGTTCGGCGACTACGCCACCAACCGCCAGAGCCTTTACCAAGGCCTGGTGCTGCCGGGCGGGCGCGGCGGGCGGACGTTCGCGGCCGATGTCGAGTTGTCCCGCTCGGAATCCGACGGCTCGGTGCCGTTCGGCGATCACGACTTTCGGCGCGCTTCCGGCCGCCTGCAGTTGCAGGGTGCGCAAAGCCAGACGGACCTCTTCGCCGGCGTGCAGCAGAAATTCTTCGGCTGGCCCAATCTCTACACGCCGTTCGGTTTCAACGAGACGGAGGACCTGCGCACGACCCTCTACGCCTTCAACCACCGGGCCTGGACGTCGCCGGAAAACTACTGGCAACTTGGCGCCTACTACCGGCGCAACCGCGACGACTACGAGTTCAACCGCGCGGTGCCGGGTGCCTCGAATCCCTTCATCCATACCACGCAGGTCCGCGCGCTGGCGTTCGACGGGCACCAGGGGTTCGGCGATTACGCGGTCACCTATGGCGTGCAGACGATGCGCGACAGCCTCCAGTCCACGGCGCTGATTTTCGGCCGCTTCCGGACGCGGGACTACTACAAGGCGTCCATTGTGCCCGAGCGTGAATTCGCCACGGCGCCGGGCCGGCTCAAGCTGCGCGTCGGCGCCGCCTACGATGACACCAATCGCGATGACTCCGCGCTCTCGCCGATCATCGAGGCGGTGCTGAGCCGGCCCGACGGCCGGCGCCTCTACGCGCAGTATGCCGAAACGACGCAGGTGGCGACCTATACGGCGCTGAACTCCAATCCCGCCGCCGGCCTGTTCCGCGGCAATCCCAACCTCCGGCGCGCGACCAGCCGCAACCTCGAGGCGGGCGTATCATTCCAACCGGCCGGATGGCAGGTTGAGGCCGCCGTGTTTCACCGCTGGGACGAGGAGCTGACCGACTGGACGTTCACCCGCGGCGTCACCGCGCGCACCGCCAACGCCGTGAACATTGGCACCATGGGCGCGGAGATCGTCGCGACGCGCAAGACCCCGCGCTTTGACCTCGTGCTGGGCTACACCTTCCTCGACAAGGACGCCGATTACGGCGCCGCGACGATCGACGCCAGTTTCTACGCGCTCAACTTCGCGCAGCACCGGCTGACGGCGGCCGTGACCGCGCGCCTGGGCCGTGGTTTCGAGCTGCGGGTGGACAATGAATTCCGCGTGCAGGAGGAGAATCTCCTGCGGGTGGTCGGCGGGGATAACGCGGTGCTGTCTTCACTGGGGTTTTATTATCTGCCGCCCGGGGTGCGCGGCCTCGAGTTTTCGGTGCTGGTCGACAATCTGTGGGACGACGATTTCCAGGAAGTGCCGCAGGTGCCGGCGGCCCGGCGGCAGTTCTCCGTCGGTGCGGCCTACCGCTGGTAAGGCCGGTCAATTCGTTTGACAGACCTGCGCTCTGCGCGGTCATTACGCGCCTGATGGACAATCCCTTTCTCGACCGTTCCTTTCAGATGCCCTGGTCGCAGCTCACGGCCGATCGCGTGGGACCGGCCATCAAGGCCGCCCTGGCCGACGCCGAGGCCGCGCTGGCCCGCATCGCCGCCCGGCCGGTCGGCTCGGTCAATTACCAGAATACCTTCCTCGCCCTGGAGCAGGCCACCGAGTCGCTGAACGAGTCCTGGGCCAAAGTCACGCACCTGACCACGGTGGCCGATGCGGCGCCTTTGCGCGACGCCCACAATGCCATGCTGCCGAAGGTCTCGGCCTGCTTCGCTAAGATCCCGCTTAACGCCGAGGTCTGGCTGCGTCTCAAGGCCGCCGCCAGCCTCCCGGCGGTGCCGGCCCTGCATGGCGAGCACCGCCGCTTCGTGGATGAAACGATGGCCGACTTCCGCCAGCAGGGTGCCGACCTGCCGGCGGAAAAAAAGGCGCGGCTCGAGGCCGTGCAGAGCGAACTGGCCCAGCTCACGCAGAAATATTCCGAGAACGTCCTCGATGCGACCAATGCCTGGGAACTGCTGGTTTCCGATCCGGCCCGGCTGGCTGGGCTGCCGGCGCACGCCCAGGAGTCCGCCCGGCAGAGCGCGCTCAAAAAGGGGCAGGGGACGGAGGCCGACCCAGTCTGGCGCTTCACCTTGCATGGGCCGTCGCAGGAGCCGGTCATGCTTTATGCCGAGGATGCCGAACTGCGCCGGCAGTTGTGGTCCGCCGCGGCCGCGGTCGGACAGGAGGGCGCGCAGGACAACCGCGAACTCATCAGGCGAATCCTGGCCCTGCGCCAGGAGAAGGCCGCACTGCTCGGCCAGCCGCATTTCGCCGACCTCGTGTTGCAGCGTCGCATGGCGAAAAGCGGTGCGACAGCGCTGGCCTTCATTGAGGACCTGCACGGCCGGGTCAGGACCGCCTTCATGCGCGAATGTCGCGAACTCGAAGCCTTCAAGGCAGAGCAGACCAAGTCCGCTCCGGCGCCGCTCGCTCCGTGGGAGACGGCCTTCTGGGCCGATCGCCTGCGCCGGATGCGCTATGATTTCGACGAGGAACAGCTCCGGCCGTATTTCCCGCTGCCGGGCGTGCTGGCGGGTTTGTTTGAGATTACCGGCCGCGTATTCGGCATCCGCGTGACGGAGCGCCCGACCGGCGCGGTCGAGGTCTGGCATCCCGAGGTGAAATTCTACGATGTGCATGACCGGGCGGGCCGGCACCTCGGCTCGTTTTATACCGATTGGCATCCGCGCGAGTCCAAGCGCGGCGGAGCCTGGATGAATTACCTGATCACGGGCGGCCCCGTCGCCGGCGGCCCGCGCGCGCCGCATCTCGGCCTGATGTGCGGCAACCTGACACCCGCCCAGGGCGGCAAGCCCGCGCTCCTCACGCACCATGAGGTCGAGACGGTCTTCCACGAGTTCGGCCACCTGCTGCACCACCTGCTGGGCGAGGTGCAGATCAAGTCGCTCAACGGCGTGAACGTCGCCTGGGACTTCGTCGAGCTGCCTTCGCAGATCATGGAAAACTGGTGCTGGGAGCGCGCCAGCCTCGATCTCTTTGCGCGGCACCACGAGACGGGCGAGGCCATCCCGGACCCGCTCTTCCAGCGGATGATCGCCGCGAGGAATTTCCGCAGCGCTGCCGCCACGATGCGCCAGCTGGCTCTCGCCCGCATGGACCTTGACCTGCACCTGCATGCCACCGATTACGAGGTGGGCGAGTTATCACCCAAGCTGCAGACCCTGCTGCGCGACTACCTTGTGCCGACCCAGCCCCCCGCCCCCACGATCGAGAACCGCTTCACCCACATCTTTTCCGATCCCACGGGCTACGCCGCCGGCTACTATTCCTACAAGTGGGCGGAGGTGCTCGATGCCGACGCCTTCACGCGCTTCAAGCGCGAAGGCATCTTCAACGAGCAGGTCGGCCGCGACTTCGTGGCCAAGGTCCTTTGCCGGGGCAATTCCGCCGATCCCATGCAGCTTTTCACCGACTTCATGGGGCGTCCGCCCGACCTTTCCGCCCTCTTGCTCCGGGCCGGCCTCGTCTGAGGTGGGTTAGTCATTAATGTAGGAGGGGCTTTACGCCCCGAGGGGAATCCACGCACGCTCGCCAAATCGGGGCATAAAGCCCCTCCTGCCGTTTGCTTACAAGACCCCGAATCGTTTCCAACCGGGCATTTTCCGCTGGAAAAATGCCCGCGACTGGCGACCTTCCTCGTAACCAACTTTAACCCAATCCCACCATGCTTATCTGGGCCGCCCTCATCATCGTTCCACTCCTGTTCGGTTTCTACGCGCAGATGCGCGTCAAGAGCGCCTATAACAAGAACGTGCGCATTCTCTCCCGCGGCCACATCACCGGCCGTGAGGCGGCCGCCGCCGTCATGGAGAGCGCCGGCATCCACGATGTCGAAATCATCCGGGTGCCGGGCCAGCTGACCGACCACTACGACCCGAGCAAGAAGCGCCTCGCGCTCTCCGAGTTCAACTATGACGGCACCAGCCTCGCCGCTCTTGGCGTCGCGGCCCACGAGGCCGGACACGCCATCCAGCACAAGGTCGGTTATGCCATGATGAACATCCGGCAGACCCTCGTGCCGGTGACGCAAATCGCCTCGGGCGCCTCGCAGTTCCTCATCATCATCGGCATCGTGCTCGGGGCCCAGGCGGCCGGCGGCATCTTCCTGATGCTCGGCGCTGTGGCGCTGGCGACGATCTGCGTGTTCCAGCTCGTCACGCTGCCGGTGGAGTTCGATGCCACCGCCCGGGCCAAGGCCCAGCTCGTCAACCTCGGCATCGTCGACCGCGACGAGATGCCCGGGGTCAACCAGACGCTCGACGCCGCCGCGCTGACCTACGTGGCTGCGTTCGTCGCTTCGCTCGGCAGCTTGCTGCACATCCTGATGATCATCATGGGTGGCCGCAACCGCGACTGAGCCACGCTCGCTTGAATAAAAAAGCCGGCCCCAGCGGGCCGGCTTTTTTATTGGGGCAGGATGATTCGGCTCAGAAGTCGAACCGGTCGATGTTGCCCTGGTTGAAGATGAAGGGCTTTCCGAGAAGGATGTTGTCGCCCTTGATCTCGAAGGTGCCCATCGCGCCGGCCTTGAAGCTGGTCGCGCCGGGCTTGAGCTGATCCTTGGCCAGGGCCGTGCCGGCGTAGATCGTCAGGTAGCCGAAATCCATCGTGTTCCAGAGCATGACGCTCTCGGCCACACCCTCGTGGACGTAGCGCTTGTTCTCGTTGGGCAGGCCGAGGCCGATGACCTTCACCTTGCTGGTCTTGCCGGCCTGCTTGACGGCCTCGGCCGCGCCGAGGCCGCCGGGGGTGCAGATCGCCATGATGAGCTTCAGGTTCGGGTTGGCGCTCATGAGCGCGGTGGCCTCGGACTGGGCCCGGTCCTTCAGGTCGTCGCAGGGGCGGACGGCGACGAGCTTGATGTTTGGGTAGGAGGATTTCAGGCGCGCCTCGATGTGCTTCATCCACTCGCGCTGGTTGGCGGCGGTGAGCGTGGCGGTGATGATGGCAAGCTCGCCCTCGCCGTTCATCAAGCGGGCGGCCTCGTCCATCAGGCCGTGACCGATGCCCTCGGGCGTGGCCTGGTTGACGAAGAACGAGCGGGCGTCAGGCAGGGCGTCGGCGTCGTAGGTGATGACCTTGGTGCCCGCCTGCTGCGCCTTGCGGAGGGCGGTGGGAATGCCCTCCTTGTTCTCGGCGGCCACGGCGATGACGTCCACGCCGAGCGTGATCCAGTTCTCGACGATCTCGTTCTGCTTGGCGGCGTTGGTGTCGGTCGGGCCGTCGAAAAGCAGCTCGACGTTGAGTTCCTTGGCGGCCTTTTCGGCGCCGGCCTTGACCGAGAGAAAATAGGCGTTGCCCTTGGCCTTGGGCATCAGCGCGATCATAAGTTTGGCGTCGGCGGCGGTCAGGACCGCGGTGACGGCGGAGAGCAAAGCGGCGAGGACGCCGCGACGGAGGGATTTCATGCAGGGTAGAGGTTGAAAGACTCAGCCAGCCTGACGGCGGCCTCGGAAACTAGACAAGATTTTTGGCAAAACGCTCGCGCTGAGGGCGGCGAGCAGCAAGGCGCCGGTCAGGAGGCCGGAGATTTCCTCGGCGGCGTTCAGGCGGATGACAAGGGGCAGGGTGGCCAGGCCGCTCTTGAGCACGGCGATGAGCGCCACGCCCAGCAGGGTGCCGGTCACACTGCCCCTGCCGCCGAAGATGCTGGTGCCGCCGAGCACGACCGCCGTGATGGCGAAAAGCTCGTAGCCGGTGCCGGCGTCGGCCTTGGCCTGGCCGAGGCGCGCCGTGTAGATGATGGCGGCCAGCGCGGCGATGAGCCCTGCCAGCCCATAGACCAGCGCCACCCGCCGCCAAGGATGATCCCTTTCGCCTCGACCTTGATGAGAGCGAGTCCTTCCTGAAAATCTACCGCGCCGGTGAGGCCGACTCGGGCTACATCCGAGACCGGAATGTGTTTCGCGAGGGAATCGACATCCACGACCAGATGTCGCTCAACGTCCGCTATCGCACCGGCGAGGTGCTGAACTACTCGCTGGTCTGCTATTTGCCGCGCGAGGGCATGCGGGTCACCTTCAACGGCGACCGCGGTCGCATCGAGTATCACGAATTCATCGGTTCGCACATGAACCGCGCCGTCCGATCCAAGGATTTCCGGATCGAGGAAAAACCTGGCTCCGAGGCAGAGGGCGAGTGGATCAAGGCCTACCCGCACTTCCAGACCGGCTACACCGTCCCCATGCCGCCCGCCACTGGCGCGCATGGCGGCGCCGCCGAGATTCTCAACCGATCCTTCTACGCGCCCGGCGCGCCGTCCACCGACCCGTGGGGCCGTTTTGCCGGCCACGAGCAGGGCGCCGCGTCCATCCTCGTCGGCATCGCCGGAGTCGAGTCGATCAAGCGCAACCTGCCGGTGAATCTCACGGATCTCGTTCCGCTCCGGCCCGAGGCGAAACATCTCAGCGAGCTCGTCTGACGCGGTCGCAAAAAATTACCCCTGCAGTAAAGATCCCCGGGGCAAGCCCCGGGGCATTTGATCAAGACATCTCTAAATCCATCTGGCCCTTGTGCAGTACTCGATATTCCTCTTTTCCACCCTGCGCCTGCACATAGGCAGCTATCGCCTTTTCGCTGCCGTGCTGGCCCACCGTGTTCACAAAATAGCCTTCGCCCCAGAACGCACCACCCCACAGCCTTTGTTTCACTTCCGGCGCTTTAGCGAACACCTCTCGTGCGATCACGCTCTTCACTGTTGTGACGATGCGTGTCGCACTGTAGGTCGGCACTGACAGAATTAGAAAGTGCACGTGATCTCGATCCAGTCCAATCTCCAGAAATCGTATCTCCCACCGCTTCTCAATCTCCAGGCACACTTGCCGTAGTACCTCGTCCACATGCTCACTCCTCACCACCCGGCGATACTTCGCTGCACACACCAAGTGATACATCAGCACCGAAACAGGGTGCGGCTTGTGGATGTAACGACTCTCCATTCCTTATCATCCCAACCATCCAAGCCGGGGCAAGCCCCGGGGTATCGGACCCACAGCGAATGAAAAAAATTATCCTGCCCCTTCTCATGACCGCCCTCGCCACCTTCAGTGAAGCCGCCCCGCCTGTCGTGATTCCCCTCTGGCCCGAGGGCGTGCCCGGCGCCAAGGCCATCGGGGACGAGCGCCCCGAGACCGGCGGACGTATCGCCAATGTCTCCGAGCCCACCCTGACCGTTTATGGCCCGGCCACCGACCGGCCCAACGGCACCGCGGTCATCATCGCCCCCGGTGGTGGCTACGGCATGCTCTCCACCGAGCGGGAGGGCGTGCAATTTACCAACTGGCTGAGCACGCTGGGCGTTACCTCCTTCGTCCTGAAATACCGCCTGAAGGAGTTCGGTCACCCGGCGCCGCTGCAGGATGTCTTGCGCGCCGTGCGTCTCGTCCGCTCCCACGCCGCCGAGTTCAAGGTCAACCCCGCCCGCGTCGGCGTCATGGGCAGCTCGGCCGGCGGCCACCTCGCCGCCAGCGCCGGCACCTTGTTCGACCACGCCGCCGGCCGGACCGGGGCAGCGCTCGACGCCACCAGCGCGCGGCCCGACTTCCTCATCCTGCTGTATCCGGTTATCACGATGGACGACCCGCACGCGCACGCCGGCTCGCGGAAGAACCTGCTCGGGGATAACCCGCCGCCCGAGCTGCTCCAGCTTGCCTCGATGGCAAAGCAGGTGACCACCGCCACGCCGCCGACCCTGCTGATCCACACGCAGGAGGACCAGTCGGTGCCCGTCGAGAACAGCATCCTTTTCTACCAGGCGCTCACACGCGCCAAGGTTCCGGCCGAGATGTATCTGTTCGAACGTGGTTCGCACGGCATGGGCATGAAGCCCGGGTTTGGCACGGCCTCCGACTGGCCGGCGCGCGCCGCCGACTGGCTTCGTCACCGTGGCTTGCTCACCGCCGTCAAGCAGTGACCCCATGCATCACTTCAAAACATATGATTGACATCAATCATATAAAACAACTCACTGTCCGCCCATGCGCGTGCCCCAGCATCTCGTTGACCGTCGTCGGGAGGAACTCCGTTCCCTGATCCGGCGCGACGGCTTCCTGCCGGTGGCGGAGATCTGCCGGCGGTTGGGGGTGTCTGAGGCCACAGCGCGCCGCGACCTCGCGGCGGTCGAGGCCGACGGGCACATCACCCGTACCTACGGCGGCGCGCTGGCGGACTACAACAGCTCCTTTGACTCGGTCGACGAGCGTTCCGGCCGCGCCCGCTCGGCCAAGGCCCGCATCGCCCGCAAGGCCGTGGCGCAGATTCCGCGTACGGGCACGATCTTCCTCGACGCGGGCACGACCATTCAGGCCGTGGCTCGCGCGTTGACCCACCGCCGCGACTTCGCCGGCCTCGCGGTCGTGACCAACAGCCTGTCGGCCGCCACCGTGCTCGGCGGCGTGGCGGGCCTGGAATTGCATGTGCTCGGCGGCCTGTTCCTCAACCGGCAGGCGGCCCTCATGGGCGCGCGCGCCGTGTCGGCGCTGGCCGACTGGAAATTTGACGCGGCCTTCCTCGCGGGCGAGGGGATGGACGCCGCCGGCATCACCAATTCGCACGACCACATCGCGGCCTTCCAGCAGACCCTGCTGCCGCACGCAGCGCGCGCCTACTTCTGCCTCGACGCCACCAAGCTCGGTCGGGCCACCCCGCATCGCGCCGCCTCCTGGTCGCAGGTCACCGCGCTTGTCACCGACGCGTCCGCCAAGGCCCTCGCCGAAAACAGCATCGTCCTGCCCGCCGCCAAACTCTTCCGCGCCTGAGCATGCCGACGATCTTTTCATTATCCTGTAAGAGCCTGCTGGCCGGCGATTGCCAGCCGGGCGGTTGGGGGCAACCACCCCTACCGGTAGGGGTGGTTGCCCTCAACGGCCCTTGGGTTGCGGTTGCAGATCGCCGGCAAGCAGGCTCCTACATTTCCAACAAATGAACGCGACCGCCCAGCCCGACGTGATTGCCCGCCTGCTCGACCTTTCGCACCAGCTGGGCCGCGAGGACCGCCAGCTCGCCATCCTGGGGGAAGGCAACACCTCCGCCCGCCTCTCAGCCGGCACCTTTGTGGTCAAAGCCAGCGGCTCAAACCTGGGCTCGCTCGGCGAAAAGGGCACCGCCACCTGTCGCTTTGCTGCTCTGCTCCCGCTGCTCGACCGCAAGGCGATGACCGATGCCGCCATCGACCACGCGCTCTTTGCGTCGCGCGTCGACCCGCAATCCCGCAAGCCTTCCGTCGAGGCCATGTTTCACGCGTGGCTGCTGACGCTGCCGGGCGTGAACTTCGTCGGCCACACGCATCCCGTGGCGGTGAACAAGATCCTTTGCACGAAGCAGGCGCGGGCGTTCGCCGCCAAGCGCCTCTGCCCCGATGAGATCGTGTGCTGCGGCACCGAGTTCGTGCTCGTGCCCTACATTGACCCGGGCCTGAAACTCGCGCAGGGCATCCGCGCCGCCGTGAAAGCCTACATCAGGCGCCTGTCCCTCCCGCCGCGCGTCATCCTCCTCGAGAACCACGGCCTGATCGCGCTCGGCGCCACACCCGAGGCCGTGCTGGCCGCCACGCTGATGGCCAACAAGGCCGCCGAGATCTTCGCCGGTGCCGTCACCCTCGGCGGCGCACGGTTCCTTTCCTCCGCTGTCGCCGCCCGCATCGCCGGCCGCCCCGACGAACATTACAGGCAAAAAGCTTTAGGGCTTTAAGGTGAAAGCTGTAAGCAATCGTCGCGTCGCCCCATCGCCTTTCCTCCCTTAAACTTTAAAACTTAAACCTTACCACTTATCCAGCCATGAGCTCCTACCAATACGTCAACTTTGCCTGGGACGATGCCAAGGCCGCCACGCTCGACCCCGTCGCCCGCCTCATCTACCGCTCGAACCTGCTCGGCAGCGACCAGCGCATCACCAACACCGGCGGCGGCAACACGTCGTCGAAGATCACCGAGAAGGACCCGCTCAACGGCGCGCCCACCGAGGTGCTTTGGGTCAAGGGCTCCGGCGGCGACCTCCGCACCAGCACGCGCGAGAATTTCTCGTCCCTCTACCAACCGAAGCTGCTCGACCTCCAGCAGCTCTACGCCGCGCGCACCGACAAGGGCCTCAAGGCCCCGGCCGAGGACGACATGGTGGGCATGTATAACCACACCACCTTCAACCTCAACCCGCGCCCGTCCTCGATCGACACCCCGCTGCATTCCTTCCTGCCGGGCAAGCACGTGGACCACATGCATCCAAACGCGATCATCGCGATCGCGGCCTCGCAGAATTGCGCGAAGCTGACCAAGGAGATCTTCGGCGGCGAAATGGCCTACGTGCCATGGATGCGCCCGGGCTTCGAGCTTGGCCTCGCCATGCAGGAGATCGCGCGGAAGAACCCGAAGACGCCGGCCATCATGATGGGCCAGCACGGCTTCATCTCGTGGGATAACGACGAGAAGGCCTGCTACACGCTCACGCTTAACTTCATCGAGAAGGCCGCGGCCTACATCGAGGCGAAATACTCGGCCAAGGGCGGCGACGCCACGGCCTTCGGCGGCGCCCAATACTCGACGCTCGATGCCGCTAGGCGCAACGAGGTCTTCGCCGCGATCCTGCCCTGGCTCCGCGGTGCTGTAGCCGGGGTCGGTGACCCCGGTCGCAAAACCCCGCCCACCCGCTTCATCGGGACCGTGCAGGACGACGAGAAGATCCTGCGCTTCGTCAACTCCAAGGACGCCGCCCGTCTCGCCGAGCTCGGCACGAGCTGCCCCGACCACTTCCTCCGCACCAAGATCAAGCCGCTCTACGTGGACTGGAACCCTCAGGCCGAGGATACCGTCGCGCTGAAGAAGAAACTCGCCGCCGGCCTCGAGGCCTACCGCCAGGACTACGCGGCCTACTACGCCAAGTGCAAACACGCCAACTCGCCGGCCATGCGCGACCCGAACCCGACCGTCGTGCTCATCCCGGGCGTCGGCCTGGTCGCGTGGGGCAAGGACAAGTCCGAGTCGCGCGTCACTGCCGAGTTCTACAACTGCGCCGTCGAGGTCATGCGCGGGGCCGAGGCGATCGATAAATATATCGCCCTGCCGCAGCAGGAGGCCTTTGACATCGAGTATTGGCTCCTCGAGGAGGCCAAGCTCAAGCGCATGCCCGCCGAGAAGGAACTCGCCCGCCAGGTCATCATCGTCGTCGGCGCCGGCTCCGGGATCGGCAAGGAAACCGCCCACCGTCTTGTCAAGGACGGCGCGCACATCGTCTCGGTTGATATGAAGCTCGAGACCGCTCAGGCCACCGCCAATGAGATCACCGCCAAGCTCGGCCAGGGCATCGGCGTCGCCGGCACAGGCATTTCCAGCTGCGGTCCGGCCGTCGGCCTCGCCTGCAACATCACCGACCGCGCCAGCGTCCGCGCCATGCTCGACCAGGTTGCGCTGGCCTACGGCGGCTTCGACTCGATTTGCGTCACCGCCGGCGTCTTCTGGCCGAGCGACACCACCGGCCACATCCCCGACGACAAGTGGGCCTTCACCTTCGGCGTCAACGTCACCGGCAGCTACATTGTCGGCGACGAGGCTTTCAAGACCTGGAAGGAACAAGGCCTCAAGGGCAGCCTCGTCCTCACGACCTCGGCCAACGCCGCCGTCGCGAAGAAGGGCTCCGTCGCCTACGACACCTCCAAGGCCGCCGCCAACCACCTCGTCCGCGAGTTGGCCATCGAGCTGGCGCCGCTGGTCCGCGTTAACGGCGTGGCCCCGGCCACCGTCGTGCAGGGCAGTGCGATGTTCCCCCGCGACCGCGTCATCGGCTCGCTCGCCAAATACAACATCCCCTACCAGGACGACGAGGCGACGGAGTCGCTGGTCACGAAGCTGGCGCAGTTCTACGCCGACCGCACTCTGACCAAGGCCCCGATCACCCCGGCCGACCAGGCCGAGGCCTACTTCCTCCTCGTGAGCACGCGCCTCAGCAAGACGACCGGCCAGGTCATCACCGTCGACGGCGGCCTCCACGAAGCCTTCCTGCGCTAAAGTTATTCAAACGTTAAACGCGGTGAACGCAGAGAAATGAATCCAACCCATCAACTTCCTCTGCTTTGCTCCGCGTGCTCCGCGACCTCCCCGTTTAAATATGCCTTCGTCTAAAACCATCCACTGTGCCGCTGTTGACCTTGGTGCCACCAGCGGGCGCGTCATCGTCGGCACGTGGAAAACCGGTGGGAGGGGCTTTACGCCCCGACCGAGCCTCACGCTGACGGAGGTGCACCGCTTCCCGAACGCGTTCAAGTCCGCCGGTGGCCACGACTACTGGGACATCCCGGGCCTCTGGACCGAAATCGCCACCGGCCTCCGCAAGGCCAAGGCGCGCTTCCCGAAACTCGCCTCCATCGGGGTGGACACCTGGGGCGTGGACCACGTGCTGGTCAACGACGCGGGCCGTTTGGTCTTCCCGACGCACGCCTACCGCGACGCCCGCACGCAGCCGGGCCTGCAGAAGCTGGCCAACACCCGCGCGGCGCTCGAGCGTATCTACGCGGCCACCGGCATCCCGAACGTCTTCTACAACTCCAGCCTCCAGCTGGCGGAGACGGTCGCGAGCTGCCCGGCCGTGGCCGACGTTGCCACGCGCTGCCTCTTCCTGCCGGATTACTTCAACTTCCTGCTCTCGGGCCGGATGGAGAATGAGATCTCCTTCGCGAGCACGACGCAACTGCTGGATGTGCATGGCCAGGACTGGTCGCGTGCCACGCTCGACCATTTCCACATCCCGGCGACCTGGTTCACGACGCCCATCCTCGCCAACACCGTGCTTGGCCCCGTTACCGGCCTGCCGGAATTGAAGGGCGTCAAGGTCGTCGCCGTCCCCGGCCACGACACCGCCGCGGCCTACGACGCCATGCCCGCCAACCCGGCCGGTGGCGACCTCTACATCAGCTCCGGCACCTGGTCGCTGGTCGGCTTCGAGAGCGACACGCCGGTCCTCGGCGCCGGGGCCATGTCCGCCCGCATCTCCAACGAGCGCATCGGCGACGGCCGCTACCGTCCGCTGACCAATGTCATCGGCCTCTGGCTGCTCGAGCAGACGCTGAAGGATTTCGCCGCCCGCCCGAAGAATGACGCGGAGTGGGCGAAGCTCATCAATCAGAGCTCCCAGCTCCCTGCTCCCAGCTCCCTGCTCAATTGCGCCGACCCCGCCTTCGTGAATCCGACCTCGATGAAGGCCGCCATCGACGCCCAGCTGAAGAAACGGAAACTCGCTCGGCCGAAGAACCGCGCCGGCTACGTCCGCCTGATCTGCGACTCGCTGGGGCAGGGGCATGCCGATGCCCTGCGCAACTTCGAGCGGCTCGCCGGCCGCAAGTTTGCGCGCATCCTCATCGTCGGCGGTGGCTCCAAGAACCGTCTCCTCTGCCAGGCCACGGCCGAGGCCAGCGGCCTGCCGGTCCACGCTTTTACCCTCGAGGGCACCGCGGTGGGCAACATCGCCTCCCAGCTCATCGGCCTCCGCGCCGTGCGCAACCTGCAGGTCTTCCGCGAGCACTTCGCCAAGCAAATCAAAGCCACCATCTACCAACCCCGAATTGATTAAACGCGGAGAACACAGAGGACGCAGAGAATCAGCCCCATCCTTTTCCTCCGCGCTCTCCGCGCCCTCCGCATTAAAAAATGCCGTGGTCGGTTATTAATTCTTAATTCATCCTTCCTGATTCCATGTCTTCCCCCACTTACCGCCTCGCCCGCGCCGCCTACGCCGCCCACGGCGTCGATACCGAAGCCGCCATCCGCCACGCGCTGCGCATTCCGATCTCCCTGCATTGCTGGCAGGCCGATGACGTCCGCGGCCTCGAGACGCCCAAGGCCGGGCTCACCGGCAGCGGCACCCTCGCCACCGGCGGCTATCCGGGCCGAGCCCGCAATGGCGACGAGATGCGCGCCGACCTCGACCTCGCGCTGAAACTCCTTCCGGGCAAGCAACGCCTCAACCTCCACGCCTTCTATGCCGAGACTGGCGCCAAGGTCGTGGACCGCGACGAACTCGAGCCCGAGCATTTCTCCCGCTGGCTGGGCTGGGCCAAGTCCCGTCGCGTCGGTCTCGACTTCAACCCGACCTATTTCGCCCATGAGATGGCCAACTCGGGCTTTACCCTGTCCAACGCCGACCCGGCCGTCCGCAAGTTCTGGATCCGTCACGCCAAGGCCTGCCGCCACATTGCGGAAAGTTTCGCGAAGACTCTCGGCACGCCCTGCGTGAACAACCACTGGGTACCGGACGGCGCCAAGGACGCCCCGGCCGACCGCTGGGCCCCGCGCGAGCGCCTCGCCGCATCCTACGACGCCATCTTCGCCGACAAGTCCGTGAACCGGAAGCTCTGCGTTGATGCCGTGGAGGGGAAGCTCTTCGGCATCGGCTCCGAGGAATACGTCGTCGGCTCGCAGGAGTTCTATTCCAACTACGCCCTGAGCCGCGACCTCGTGCTCTGCCTCGACCTCGGCCACTACCACCCGACCGAGTCCGTCGCCGACAAGGTCTCCGCCCATCTCGCGTTCCATCAGAAGCTGCTGCTGCACACCAGCCGTCCGATCCGCTGGGACAGCGACCACGTCGTCATCTTCGACGACGCCGTGCGCAACCTCTTCCTCGAGATCGCCCGGGGTGACGCCTGGGACCGCCTGTATGTGGCGCTCGACTTCTTCGACGCCTCGATCAACCGCGTCGCCGCCTACGTCATCGGCGCCCGCGCCACCCGCCAGGCCATCCTCTGCGGCCTGCTCGACCCGTCCGCCCAGATCAAAGCCGCCGAGTCCGCCGGCCGCGGCCACGAGCGCCTCGCGCTCATGGAGCTTACCCGCTCGCTCCCCTGGGGTGCCGTCTGGGACGAACTCTGCGAACGCGACGGCGTCCCGACCGGCGCCACCTGGCTGAAGAACGTCGCTCGCTACGAGAAGACGGTTCAATCCAAGCGCCGCTGAATTTTGGCCACAAAAACACAACAATCACAAAAACCGGGCATCCCTCTTTTCGTGTTTCTCGTGTTTTTCGTGGCTAAACTGAATCGGTAGTTCCTCCATGAAATCTCACATTGAAAGTCCCGACGTCGTCCTCATTGGCAGCGGCGTCATGTCGGCCAACCTCGGCGCGCTGCTCAAGTGCCTCGACCCAAAGCTCCGCATTCAGGTGTATGAGGCAGCGGCGGAGCTGGCCTACGAGAGCTCGAACGGCTGGAACAACGCCGGTACCGGCCACGCCGGCATCTGCGAGTTGAGCTACACGCCGACCCGCGAGGCCGACGGTACGGTGAAGGTGCAGAAGGTCATCGATATCTTCCAGGAATTCGAGCAGACGCTCCAGTTCTGGGCGCACGCCATCGCGAGCGGCATGATCGACTCGCCCAAGGAGTTTATCAACCCGGTCAAACACATCAGCTTTGTGCATGGCGCGGACCAGGTGGACTTCCTCAAGGCCCGCCATGCCGGCATGTCGGCGCACCATTTCTTTTCGTCGATGGAGTATTCCACCGACCGCGCCAGGATCGGCGCCTGGGCGCCGCTGCTCACCGAGGGCCGCGACCCCGCCGAGCCGATTGCCGCGACCAAGATGGACGGCGGCACCGACGTGAACTTCGGCGTCCTCTCCCGCAAGCTTCTCACCTGGCTCGCCAATCAGGACGGCTGCGCCGTGGCGGCCGGCAACAAGGTCGTCGGCCTCCGCCGTGCGGATGGCGATGTAGGGCGGGGTCTCCGCACCCCGCCATCCTGGTCCGTCACCGCCCGCGAATTGAAGACCGGCGTGGAGCGCACCGTGCGCGCGAAGTTCGTTTTCGTCGGCGCCGGCGGTGGCAGCCTGCCGCTCCTGCAGATGGCCGGCCTGCCCGAGGCGAAGGGCCTCGGCGGCTTTCCCATCGGCGGCAACTGGCTCGTGTGCGACGACCCCGTAATCGTCGCCCGGCACCAGGCCAAGGTCTACGGACAGAACCTACCCGAGGCGCCCACCATGGCCGTCCCGCATCTCGATACCCGTATCCTCGACGGCAAGAAGACGCTCCTGTTCGGCCCCTTCGCCGCCTGGACCACGCGTTTCCTGCACCGCACCGGTAGCTGGACCGACCTCGTGTGCTCGGTGAAGCCCCACAATCTGATGACGCTGCTCAAGATCGGCGCCACCAACATCCCGCTTGTGCGCTACCTCGTCCAGCAGGGCACGCAGAGCATGGCCGACCGCATGAAGGTGCTGCACATCTTCTATCCCAACGCCCAGGCGAAGGATTGGAAGCTGGTGGACGGCGGCATCCGGGTGCAGGCAATCAAGCAGACCGACGGCGAAGCCGGCATCGTGCACTACGGCACGGAAGTCCTCACCAGTGCCGACAAATCCATGTCCGCCCTCCTCGGCGCCAGCCCCGGCGCCTCGGTCTGCGTGAATATCGACCTCGAGGTCATCAAGACGAGCTTCCCGCACCTCACTTCCGGCGAAGAAGGGAAGAAACGCATCGAGGCGATCATTCCGACCTATGGCACGGACTATCGCATCCCCGCAAACGCCGCGCGCTTCAATGAGCTGCAGCGGCAGGCCAAAGTAGCGTTGCAGCTGGATTGATTGGAGGGCCCAGCTCCTGCTGGGCCGTGTCTTGTAATGTAGGGCGGGATCGCCAATCCCGCCATTCGGCAATATGTGGGCCAGCGAGCTCGCTCGCGCCCGATGGAGGCGGGACTATCAGTCCCGCGTTTGGAAAAGCGGGCCTCGCTCGCCTTGCAGGACTGATAGTCCTGCCTCCATTCCACGCTCCCCGCCATGCGTGAGCAGGATTGCCGGGTTGCCAATGGCGGGACCGTCGCAACGTTTGGTCCATGAAACAGATTTCCCGGGCGGTCGCCGCCTTGCTGATCGTGAATGTCGCGGTGTTTGCCGCGGGCCTGCTGGTGCCGGGGTGGGGGAGTCCCTTGGCGGAGAAAGCGGCGCTCTGGTTTCCGGCCAACGCCCATTTCGGGGTGTGGCAGGGGGTGACCTACATGTTCCTGCACGGGGACATGGGGCATATTTTCTTCAACATGTTTGCGCTCGTCTCCTTTGGCTCGGTCCTGGAGCGGGAGTGGGGGGCGGGGCGCTTTCTGCTCTTCTATTTTCTCTGTGGCGTCGGGGCTGGGCTGATCCAGGTGGGAGTCAACTGGCACGAATTCGGCGAGCTTCACGGCCGGCTGGTCGCGGCGGGCATGACCCCGGCCGACATCAGCACGTTAATGACGACCGGGCGCGGCCACTTCCCGGCGGACCCGGCAATCGCGGCGGTGCTTCGCGAACTCTATCACGTTTACCACGGCCGGATGGTCGGTGCCTCCGGCGCCATTTATGGGCTCTTGGTGGCTTTTGGCTGCCTCCATCCCAACGCAAAACTGGCCCTGATGTTCGTGCCGGTCCCGGTCGCCGCGAAGTTCTTCATCCCGGCCCTCCTCGCCCTCGACCTGTTTTCCGGCGTCACCGGATTTTCCCTCTTCGGCGCCGGCATCGCCCATTGGGCCCACCTCGGCGGCGCCGCGATCGGCTTCCTCCTGATGCTCCTCTGGCGCCACCACCGCCCCGTCCCGGACGCGGCCGGCTTCCGGTCTGACGGTGGAAGGTAAATGAGAAAGCTGACTTCTTCTGGACCTCCCAGTTTGCGTTCGCGGCCACCGTTCGCACGTTGCGCACATGAAATCGTCTCCCGATTCTTTGCGGCCGCGCCGGTCGGTCGCCGCCCGTTGTTTGTTCGCGTTGTCAGCCGGTCTGTTGTTGGCCACGCCCGCCCAAAGCGAATCGGCTGAAGCGGGCTCGCGGCGGGTGCTTGAGATCAGCGTGCCTTCGATCCGCGATGATCTCTACGCCCGACAGGCCGCCTTAGCGTTGCCGCACTGGCGGGGTCTGCTGGAGCGTGATCTCGACATCGTGACGCGCGAAGGTGCGAAGGTGTTCAGGGTGCGTCTCATCGGTAAAGACGGTGGCGAGAAACTGTTGTCCGCCTCGCCTGTGACCATGCCTGAGCTATTCGCCCTGATCGATACGATGCCGATGCGTCGAGAGGAAATGAAACGGGGGCGGGAGTAAAAGGGGGTCATGCTTTACCATTTACCTTTCGGCGGGCGAGGCCGATGTGCTTGCTGACGTAGAAGCCCGAGCCCATGTCGAGCTGCGTGGCGAGCCAGGCGTTGGAGGCGTCGGTGGTGGCTTTCATCCGGTCGGCAAGTTGGACCTTCCAAGGGGCTGACTTGCGTTGATCCCCTCTCGCTTTTGCCGGGATCCGCCCCAGCAGACCATCCAAAACCTGCTGCCATTGGCCCTCGCGGACTTCGCGCACCCCGTCGCTTGCCCAAGCCCGACGGTCGGCCGCCACGGCCTGGTCCTGCAACAGCGTTTGCTTGAAGCCTTTCCCGCCCAAGGCCCAACCCTTGCTCATGGAGACATAGGACTTCGACTTGCCCGCCGGGCCTTCCCCCAGTTGCCAGGATAAATAGTCGGCGTAGGCGCGCCGGCCGGCCGGGGTGTCCGCCAGGGCCCCGGCCTCGGTCAGGGCGGTTGCGCACCGCAGGAAGGCCGGCCGGAGTTTGGGCCGGCTTAGATACCAGTGGCTGGAATGGCGGTATTCATCCAGGCGGCCGACCGGCACGATACCGGCGCGCACCGGATTGAGGTGGAGGTAATGACAAAGCAGGCCGAGGGCCTCGCCTTCCTCCACGAGCAGGCTTTTGTAGCGGCCTTGGAACAAGGGCCCGCGTTCCCCCCGCAGCTGGTTGAAGCGGTTCGCAAAGGTGGATTGCAGCCACTGCATGCCGGCGACGAGGTTGCCCTGCGGAGTCTCCACCGCGAGATGGTAGTGGTTGCCCATGATCACGAACGCGTGCAGGAGCCAGCCGGAGCGCTCGCAGGCGGCGAACACGCACTCCGCGAAAGCCTGCTTCGCGCCCTCCGCCTTGAACACGTAGGCGCGGGAATTGCCGCGGTTAATGACGTGGTAGATTGCCCCGGGATATTCCAATCGCAGCTTCCGCGCCATGCCCCCACTCAACCGCCCGCCCAGCAGACTGCAAGGTAAAAGGTAAAGCATGACCCCTTGGTGGCGCGCTCGAAAAGAAATGGAGCGAACGGCTGGTGCAATTACCCGAGTCAGGCATGGGCTATCAGCGGGTGGACATCCGCTTCGCTGGCGATCGCATCGTCAGCGATGTGATGGTCTTTAACGCAGAGGAAATCGAACTGCCCGAGGAGTTCGCCCGTTTGCCGATCACCGACATCGTCCGGCGCAAGGGTTAGCCCCGTGAAGATCACCCGCCAAGTCACCGCGCGAAAGCTGAACGCCTATCTCAAGGGCCGGCTCTCCCTGGCCGGACTGGTCGATTGGGCGGAGCAGGCCATGCAGGAGGGGAACTTCGCTCCCGCCGATGCCGCAGTGCTGCGTAAGGTCGTGCCCCGGCTCGGCCTCGCCGATGTGCGGACCTTCGGCCTCGAATGGGAGGATTGCTCCCAGATGCTGCGCCTCCTGGGCTTCCGCGCCCGGATTCAAGTCGTGGCGACGTGATCCGCATTAGCGCCAATTAGCGTAGATCAGTGGTTAAAAGGTTGGTGGTTTTCCTCTGCTGGCTGAGTGACTGCGGACCGTGATTGGTTCCTTCTGCCGCCAGCGAACAGGTGTCCGTGTTCAGTCGTGCAATGCGTGGTCAAAAAAGTCCGGTCGCCGCCTTGATGAAAATTCATCGGCTATTTTTGCGCCGACTTGCGCTTTTTGTGGCCAAATTAACTTCAGGTCTCAGGTTTCCGGTCTCCGGTCTCGCTTTTTATGTTTTTCCGCCGCCCCAAGCACACCTGCTTCGATGCAGAAACCTGAAAGCTGAGACCTGAAAATAGATGTTTTTTAGAAAACGTAAGCATACTTGTCAGGATACCTCTCTCGACGCGCTGCTCGTCTCGCCGGCGATGATGGTGGATCCTTATCCGATCTACCGGCGGCTGCGTGAGGAGCAGCCGGTGTTTTGGAGCGATACCTGGAACGCCTGGGTCGTCAGCCGCTTTGCCGACGTGGCCGAGTCGCTCAAGGACAAGGAGAACCTCTCCAACGAGAACCGGCAGGCTCTCTTGTTCGACGGCCTGACCGACGACGAGCGTCAGAGCCTGTGCCCGCTGCGGCACTATTTCGCGCAGAAGGATGTCATCGGCTCCGATCCGCCGGACCACACGCGGATGCGCGCGCTGGTCCAAAAGGCGTTCAGTCCGAAGACGGTCGCCGCGCTGGAGCCCCGCATCCGCTCGATGGCCGGGACCATGATCGGTGGCGCGGTGAAGTCCGGTCGCTTTGACTTTATCCACGAGGTGGCGCACCCGCTGCCCGTGATGCTGATCGCCGAGATGCTCGGCGCCCCGGTGGAGGACCGGCATCGCTTCAAGACCTGGTCGTCCGACATCCTCGCGTTCCAAGGCACCGGCCAGACCACCTTTGGGCCGGCGATGATCTCGCAGAAGAGCCTGATGGAGATGTTCGCGTATATGAACGCGCTGATCGACGACCGCCGGAAATCACCGCGCGAGGACCTGATTACGGCCCTCGCGCTGGCCGAGGAGGGCGGGCAGGGGTTCTCCCGCGACGAACTGCTCGCCACCTGCAACACGATCCTCACGGCCGGCCACGAGACGACGACCAACCTCATGGGCAACCTCGTCCATCAGCTCCTGTTGAATCCGGAGCAATGGACGGCGTTGCGGGACAATCCCTCGCTTTTCAATCCCGCCATCGAGGAGGCCCTGCGTTACGAGGCCCCCAAGCAGCGCAATTTCCGCCGCGTGAAAAAGGCCCACACGTTTGCCGGTGTGGAATTTGCCGAGAACGAAATGGTTTTCCAGGTCATCGGTGCGGCCAACCGCGACCCCGCCAACGTGGCGGATCCCGAGGCCTTCAGCATCCACCGCCCGAAGATCGACCACCTCTCCTTCGGCTATGGCATTCACTTCTGCCTGGGTGCGACGCTGGCGCGCATGGAGGCGAGAGTAGTGCTCGAGACGCTGCTCAAGCACCTGCCGGATGGTAGGCTGGTGCCGGGTTCGATGTGTTGGCAGGAAAGAGTTCAGTTTCGTGGGCCCGGACGGCTGCTGGTCGAGGGTGGAGGGTCGGCCTCCTGACCGACCGCGGCCGGCCTCCTGACCGGCCCTTCACTAAAGCGGTCTGCAGAGACGCGGGCCCTCCACTCAGCGACAGGCGCGTGCTCTTCCACGGGTCGGGGCAGCTGCTGATTGAGGGTTCGACCATGTAGGGGCGGCGTTTATCGTCGCCCGCGGGCGTCCACCAGTGACGCCCCTACTGATCTTAATTCAGGTCTCAGCTTTGCTTCGCCATCTCCGCCCAAGCGCTCCGTCATTTTTCAGGTTTCTTTGCCTGCTTCCCGGCTGGGCGGGCGGGTGAGGCGGCCTCTAGTCACAGCAGAGCCGGTCATCTTGAAGTCGAACGTAGCGCTTTTTCGTCACGTGAGGCTTGGCGTTTGACGCCGGGCGGGGAATATTCAGTCTATAGCCACCCCCGGGGCCACGGTGGTACGGCAGTTCAAACTCAACCCGCTCATCTCTCATGACAAATACAGGCCCACAATCCTTCGAGATTCCAATCAGTGACCAGCTGTTCCAGACATTGAACCCGGCCGATCCCATCATCGGTATCGCTTCGTCCGCGCTCGTGCCCGTCACCATTCCCTGGAACAAGGAGCGCACCGCCCTGGCCAAGGACGCGGACGGCGAAGATAAGGAGGTCGTCTTCGGTAAAATCAAGTGGAGCGGCGCCAAGACCGGTCCGCATCCAGTCTTCGAGGAACAGCTTCTCGGCCAACGCGTGAAGGTCGGCACCATTTCCTGGGCCATCGAGACTGTGGTCCATCAGCAGTGGCAGCAGCTGGGCGACAAGCGCCGCCGGCGGGTCACCCCGTGCCCGATCCTCATCCGGACCTTCACGCCCCTGCAGGGTTCGGCCGACGCCACCGAGGTCGCCAAGAACCCCCAGCCCGTCTTCGGCAAGTGGGTGCCGGTGTGAGAGGGATCATGGATCCCAAGACGGTTGTTCATTTTTCATCGTTTATTGTCCATTTGGGTTAGCTCCAATGAACAGTGAACGCTGAAAACAGAACAATGAAAGATCCGGGTGAGCTGCTGCAGGCACGGCACGCCGGCCAGCGGCGGCCCTCCATTGCAACGCGTGGCTTCGGCCTGGCGCCTACATACCCGCGTTCGCATGCAGCTTCAGGATCATCTCGACCAGTTTCGCGGGCGGGGTGATGTGCTTCTGCATGATCTCGTTGGCCCCAGCGAAGGTGGCCTTCTCGACGAGTTCCTGGTTGCCGCCGGAGGTGAAGACGATGATCGGGATGTGTTTCGTATGGGCAGCTTCCCGCACCGCTTGGATCAGGTCCACGCCGTTGAAACCGGGCATCATCAGGTCCGTCACGATCACATCCACCGGCTTCTCGGCCAGGATCTCGGAGGCCTCCTCGGCCGAGGCGACAATGTGCGTGGGGATGCCGGCCATCGCCATGCCGGCGGTATGAACCTTCCGCGTCGTGGCGTCGTCGTCGATGAACAGGACCGTGGGTTTATTCTTGCTCATGATTTAAAGGGGAGTTCCGGCAGCTTGCTTCGACTCCGGTCATTTTGCACCTAAAAAGCCATGGCCGAGACCTGAAAGCTGAAACCTGAGACCTGAGGCTTGAACACAAAGAAGCAAAGTAGCTAGGGCGGGTCTTCAAACTCTGGAGCCGAGAGGCGGAGGTCACGCTAAGCCGACCAAACCGAGACCGGGTTACCCCTAATGGGATTTCGCCCACGGCGAAATTTTGGCGGGGCGGCTCCGGCTGATCGCCTGCGCGGTGGGTTTCGGGGGCCCGCTGATCGCGGGCTGAATGGGCTGCGATCAGCCGCCGCCTTAGCCTGACGGCGGAGGCGATCAGCCGGAGCAGTGTAAGTAGATTCCGCCGTTGGCGGAATCCCTTTAGTGGTCTCCTTCCGGGGTTTGAAAACACTCCCTAGGGTCATCTTTGCTTCTTCGCCTCTTTGTGTGAGTCATGCCTGCCTGGTTCGGTCAATGAACGATGGTCGATCGGCTAGGTTCCCGGCAGGAGATTCGCCTTTCCACCACGCTCTCAGCCCTCAACTCTCAACTTCTTCATCCCTGTGACTGCCCGTTCTTCCATCCGCCGGTTTGATTACAAGCCGCTCGACATTGCCTTGCACACTCCGTTCGGGATTTCCGGCGGGGCGCAGGCCAGGGCGAACAATGTGCTCGTCACTCTCGAACTCGACGGGGGTTTTGTCGGCTATGGTGAGGCGGCCCCACTGCCGCCCTACAATGGCGAGACGCAGGCGCAGGCCTTGGCGGCGCTGGGGGCGGCCCAGGGATGGCTGGTCGGAAAGCCGGCGGACGACTGGCGCGCACTGGCGGAGGAATTCCGGACGCGGGGCGGGGTGGCGTGCGGTTCGGCCCAGTGCGCCTTCGAGATGGCGCTGCTCGACGCCTTGAATCGGCGGGATGGCGTGCCGATGTGGAAGTTTTTCGGTGGCACCGGCACGACGCTCGAGACCGACATGACCGTGACGACCGGCTCGCCGGAGCAGGCGGCGATCGATGCGCGGGCCATCCGGGACCGGCGCATCCGCATGATCAAGGTCAAGGTCGGCGGATCCAAGGGCCCGGCCTACGACCTCGCGCGGCTGGCGGCCATCCGGGATGTCGCGCCCGATTCGCCGTTGATTCTGGATGGCAACGCGGGAGTTTCCCGGGCCGACGCGACCGCCCTCGTGCAGGGCCTGCGCCAGCTGGGCATCACGCCAGCGCTGCTGGAGCAGTGGCTGCCCAAGGATGACCTGGCCGGCCTGAAGGCCTTGGGGGAGGAAAGCGGCTGGCTGGTGGCGGCCGACGAGAGCGTCTGCTCCGGGGCCGATGCGCAGAAGATCGCCGACGCCAAGGCGGCGCAGGTGCTGAACATCAAGCTGATGAAGGCCGGCCTCGCGACGGCGCTCGACATCGCGGCCGTCGCCAAACGCACGGGCCTCGGCCTCATGATCGGCGGCAACCTCGAGTCCATCCTCGCGATGACCGTGTCGGCCTGCTTCGCCGCGGGGCAGGGTGGATTCACCTTCGCGGACCTGGACACGCCGCTCTTCATGGCGACCAACCCGTTTGACGGTGGCTTCTTGCTGGATGGCGGGAAGATTTCCGTCGCGCACATCAAGCTTGGGCACGGAACGGTGCCCAAGGTGGAAAGCTGAATACTGAAAGCTGAATTGACGCCTTGAGGTGGAGCGCGGCCTCCGGACGCGCTTTCCGCGTGTGAGCAACCCGTCCGGAGGCAGGTTTCCACCTCGAGGCATGCCCCCACGAATCTCAGGTCTCCGTCTTTTCAGGCCAGATTGTTCTTACCAGCCACGCCACGCCGAGCGTAACCAGCGTCCCGATGAGGGTGAACCAAGGCCAGAAGACCTCCGCGCCGAACATTTTCAGCCAGGGTTCCCGCAACGCGGGGATGTTGGGCGGCCAGTAGATGAGGTTCATCACGACAAGGGAGGCGATCATTCCGGCCATGGTGGCGCGCGCCCCGAGGCGGCGCCAGAAGAGCGCAATGATCAGCGACCCGAGCAGCGCGCCGGCGGTGAGCCCGCGGAGGGAGAAAGCGGCGTTGAGGACGAAGGTCACCTCACGGGTGAGCCAGGCGGTGAAGACGAGCGCGCCGGCCCAGCCGACGGTCGAGTATTTGCTGAAGCGCAGGTAGTATTCCTCGCTGCGGCCCTTCACGAGGGGCTTGATGAAGTCCATCGTCGAGACCGACGCGAGCGAAGTGATGGCGGAACTGATGGATGACATCGCCGCGGCCAGGATTGCGACGATCAGGAAGCCTTTCAGGAGGTGCGGCACCTCCGTCAGCATGAAGATCGGAAAGATGAAGTCGTTGGACTTGATGCCCGGGCGCGCCTCGGGGAGCGGGATCTGGAAGGGGTGGCCCTGGTAGAAGACCCACAGCATCGCCCCGACGAGGAGAAAAATCAGGAAGAGCGGGAAGATGAGGAAGCCGCTCAGCAAGAGCGCCTTCCGGCCGTCGGCCACGGTGCCGCAGGCGAGCACGCGCTGGACGATCAGCTGCTCGGCGCCGTGCGTGGACAGCACCAGCACCGTGCCCCCGAGGACGCCCATCCAGAGGTTGAAGGGCGCGGAAAACGTGAAGTTGGTGTTGAGCCAAACGAGCTTCCCGGCTTCGGCGGCCTGGGTCATGGCGGCGCTCCAGCCGCCGTCGACTAGGGTGGGAATGTAGAACAGCGCAAACAACCCGCCGCCAAGGAAGAGGCCGAATTGCACGGCGTCGGTCCAGATCACGGCCTTCACACCGCCGATGTAGGTGTAGACGAGGGACAGGATGACGAAGATCAGGATGGCGCCGAGGATGGGATCGGTGATCCCGCCGAGGCTGCAGACACGCTCGCCCAGCATCAGGCGGATGGGGATGCAGGCGACATAGACGCGCACGCCGGCGGCGAGGGTTTCCAAAAACAGGAAGAAGGCGCCCGCCAGTCGGCGCGGCCCGCGGCCGAGGTGCTGTTCCAGCAGCTGGTAGGGGGAGTAGATCTCGCCCTTCAGGTAGTGCGGCACCATGAAGATCGCGAGGAGGACGCGGGCGATGACGTAGCCCACGATCATCTGGATGAACATCAGGTTTGAGCCGTAGGCGATGGCGGGCACACCGATGACGGTCAGGGCGCTCGTCTCCGCGGCGACGATCGAGAGGCCGATGCCCCACCAAGGAATGTTGCGGCTCCCGAGAAAATAGTCGCGGGTGTTGCGCTGATCGCGCCCGAACCAGACGCCGAGCCCGATGATCCCGCCGAGGTAGGCGACGATGACCACCCAGTCGCCGATGTTGAGGTAGCCGTTCATCTGCGCCGCAAGAGAACGAAAACAGTTGGGACGAGCGAGGCAAAAGCGGCGACGCGGAAACCTGAAATCTGAGACCTGAAACCTGAAGACCACCCAACGCTAAGAATCAGGGGAGTTCAGGGATTTCTTTGCTGCTTGGCTGCTTCGCCTGGATTGTGAACACTTGGTCCATGCGATTTTCCCTCTGCCTGCATCCGCATCTCCGCTTTTTGTCGAAGATTGGTTTTCAGGTTTCAGGTTTCAGGTCTCAGGTTTCTGCCTTGGCGGGACTGCTGGTCCTGTCCTCGTTCTCATTCGCCCAGGAATACGATGTGGTCATCCGCCATGGACGCGTGGTCGACGGCACCGGCAACCCCGCCTTTCATGCCGATGTGGCGGTGAAGGACGGTCGCATCGTCCGCCTCGGGCGGGTGGAGGGCCGCGGCACGAAGGAGATCGACGCCACCGGGCTCGTCGTCGCACCGGGCTTCGTTGACGTTCACACCCACGCCGACGAGATCCCCGACCAGCCGCAGCCGGAGAATTTCATCCGCATGGGCGTCACCAGCATCGTCGTCGGCAACTGCGGCGGCTCGGAGCTGGACGTCGGGAAGTTTTACCGAGACGCCGAGAAGAACGGGGTGTCGGTCAACGTCTCCACGCTCATCGGGCACAACACCGTGCGCGCCGCCGCCATGGGCGGCAGTTTCGATCGCGTGCCGAGCGTCGAGGAGATGGCGAAGATGAAGGGCATGGTGGATCGCGCGATGCAGGACGGCGCCGTGGGCCTGTCCACCGGGTTGATCTACCTCCCGGGCGTGTTTGCGAAGACGGGCGAGATCGTGGAGCTGGCCAAGGTGGTCACGCCCTACGGCGGCATCTATGCCAGCCACATGCGCTATGAGAACGCCCGGATCAAGGACGCCCTCGATGAGGTCTTCCGGGTCGCGCGCGAGGCCCGGCTGCGCGCCGAGGTTTCACATATCAAGCTCTCGGGCGAAAACGCCTGGGGTCGCGCCGACGAGATCCTCGCTTACATCGAGGCGGCCCGGGTCGCCGGCCTCGACATCACGCAGGACCAGTATGCCTACACCGCCTCCAGCACGCGGATGCGCCAGCTGATCCCCGACGACGCCTTCGACGGCGGCCGCGAGCGATTCCTCGCGATGCTGGCCGACCCGGTGCAGAAGGCGGACCTCATCGCGCGCATGAAGCAGAATATCATGACCCGCGGCCGGCAGGACTACGCCTACGCCGTCGTGGCCTCCTTCCGCCACGACACCTCGATCAATGGTATGAACATCCTCGAGGCCGCGCAGAAGCTGAAGGGTTCCGATTCGCTCGACGCCCAGATCGAGGTGATCCTCGACCTAGAGAAAAACGGCGGGGCGCAGGGCGTGTTCCACGGCATGAACGAGGCGGACCTGCAGAAGTTCCTGCGCCACCCAAACACCATGGTCGCATCCGACAGCGGTCTGCGCGAGTTCGGCAAGGACGTCCCGCACCCGCGCGGCTACGGCAACAACGCCCGCGTGCTGGGCCGCTACGTGCGGGAGCTGAAGGTGCTGACACTCGAGGATGCCGTCCGCAAGATGACCAGCCTGCCGGCCCGGACCTTTCGGTTCGACCGGCGCGGCGAGCTGCGTGAAGGCTTCTGGGCCGATATCACCGTCTTTGACCCGGAGAAAATCGGCGATCCCGCGACCTACCGCGACCCGCACCATTATGCCGTCGGCCTGCCCTGGGTGCTCGTCAACGGCGTGCCCGTCATCGCCAACGGCGAGCGCACGGCGGCGAAACCGGGATCGGCCTGCCGCTTCGCCGGCGCGCAGGTCGCGCTGGCGGCGCAGCTGGAAAACACGATCACCCAGCCGCGCTTCACCGGGGCGATGTGGGGCGCGAAGGTCGTCTCGCTGGATACCGGCCGCACGCTCTTCGACCACCAGTCCGGCCTGCGCCTCAGCCCGGCCTCGAACAGCAAGCTTTACGCCACGGCGCTGGCGCTCGACCGGCTGGGGGGCGACTACCGCATCGTGACCCCGCTGCTCGCCACCGCACCAGTGGATGCGTTGGGGACGATCAGGGGCGACCTGATTGTCAGCGGCCGCGGCGACCCGGGCTGGAACCCGCGTTATGAAAAGAAGGATTTCTGGACGGTCTTCGCGCCATTCGTCGCGGTCCTGCAGCAGGCTGGTGTGAAGCGCGTCACCGGCGACCTCGTGGCCGACGCCACCTGGCTGCGCCAGCCGCCGCAGGGCGCCGGCTGGGCGGTCGGCGACCTGCAGGATTATTATGGGGCGGAGATCTCCGCCATCTCGCTCGAGGAAAACTATGTCGATCTGCACATCGCCCCGGCGAAGGTCGTCGGCCAGCCCTGTATCGCGGAGTTCAAGCAGCCCTTGAGCGGGCTGGTGATCGACAACCGCACCATCACCACCGCCGCCGGCGGCCCGCGTCGCCTTCAGGTGCTGCGTTTTCCCGGGGACAATCGCGTGCTGTTGCAGGGGGAACTGCCCATGGAAGGTAAGGTGGAGGAGACCGAGGCCACCCTGGAGCGGCCGGCCGACTGGTTTGCCCGGGCCTTGCACGAGGCGCTCAAGCGCGCCGGCATCACGGTCGAGGGCAATGCAGTCGGGGTGCGCTGGCCCGAGGCTTCGCGGACCGGCGCGGTGAAGCTGGGCGAGATCAAGTCCGCGCCGCTGCGCGATATCGTCGCGACCATCAACAAACCGTCGCAGAATCTTAAGACCGACCTGGTCTTTGGGCATATTGGCGAACTGGACCGCCAGGCGGACACGCCGGCGTGGCGGCAGTCCGAGGAACTCGCGGTGGCGGCGCTGAACAAGTTTCTCCGCTCGGCGGGCATCGCGCCCGGCGGCACGATCTTCGAGGAAGGCTCGGGTCTGTCCCGCAACAACCTCACCACGACCGCGGACACCGCGCGCCTGTTGCAGTTCATGGCCGGCCACCGCGAGCGCGACGCGTTCGTGGCCTCGCTGCCCGTCGCGGGCGTCGACGGCTCGCTGCGCCGGCGCATGAAGGGCACGGCCGCCGAGGGCAAGGTCCTCGCCAAGACCGGCACCCTGCGCTACGCGAGCTCGCTCTCCGGCTACGTGACCACGGCCGCCGGCGAGAAACTCGTGTTCAGCCTGATGCTGAACCGTTATCCCGTGCCGGCTGATGCCAAGGCTGGCGATACGCTCGACGAACTCGCGGTGCTGATTGCAGCTTACCCGGGCGGAAAATAACGTGGTGCGGGCGACCATCACATGAGTGCATTCGACAAGGTGGAGCGCGTTGCCCCCAACGCGCTTCAGGATGTCCGATCGCAGACCAACGGGTTGGGGGCAACCCGCTCCACCTCCCGCCTTCTCTCCCTCGACGCCTTCCGTGGCGCGACGATCGCGGGCATGCTGCTGGTGAACAACCCGGGCTCCTGGAGCGATCTTTACCCGCCGCTGGCCCACGCGCCGTGGCACGGCTGGACGCCGACGGACATGATCTTCCCCTTCTTCCTTTGGATCGTCGGCGTGGCGATGACGCTGTCGTTCGCGCGCCGGGTGGAGCAGGGGGCGGATCGGGGCGCGCTCTTCCGGCATGTGTTGGTCCGCTCGGCCATCATCTTTGGACTCGGCCTGTTTCTGGCGGCCTTTCCGTTCGGATTATTGCCGGCGCATAATTTTGCGCTGGAGAAGCTCCGGATCCCCGGCGTGCTCCAGCGCATCGCGCTCTGCTATCTCGCGGCGGGCGCGATTTTCCTCCGCACGTCGTGGAAGGGGCAGCTTGGCTGGGCCGCGTGCCTGTTGCTCGGCTATTGGGCGCTGCTCACGCTCGTGCCAGTGCCGGGTCACGGGGCCGGCGTTCTCGAGCCCACGGGCAACCTCGCGTGGTGGATCGATGCCCATTTACTCGCGGGCCATACGTGGAGCGGCGCACCTGCGCCGGGTTTTGATCCCGAGGGAATCCTGTCCACCATCCCGGCCATCGCCACCACCCTTTTCGGGGTGGTCGCGGGCCACTTGGTGCGGGCTTCCAGCGGCCCGGCGCTTTCGCTGCGCCTGGTACGCGACGGCGCGATCCTGCTCACGCTCGGCGCCGTCTGGGGCCTCGTGTTCCCGCTCAACAAGAACCTGTGGACGAGTTCTTACGCGGTGTTCATGGCCGGCTGGGCCATGGTGCTGCTCGGCGGTTTTCACTGGCTGATCGATGTGCGCGGCTGGAAGCGCTGGGCCGCCCCGCTGGTCATCTACGGCTCCAATGCCCTCGCGATGTTCGTGCTGGCGGGCCTGGTCGGCAAACTGCTCTACCTGATCAAATGGACCGGCGTGGACGGGCAGGCCGTGACGCTGAAGGGCTGGATCTACCAGATTTGCTTCGTGCCGCTGGCCAGTCCGGTTAACGCGTCACTTTTGTTCGCCACGGCCTTCGTCCTCGTCTTCTTCGGCATCGCCTGGGGGCTGTGGCGGAAGAAGTGGTTCGTGAAGATTTGAGGGACTGAGGCTCGGACTTTTCTACCACTAATGAATTCATCAATGGATGAATTCTTTATGGTGCGCGGCGACTGATCGTCGCCGCAGTCGCATCTTGGGGCATGCTGATCGCAGGCCGGGCGGCGATCAGCCGACCCCAAAGCCTGAATCGGGGACGATGAGTCGGAGGGGACTTCCAGAGTTTCGCCGTTGGTGAAACTGATTAGGGTGTGTCTTCAAAATCAGGTGGGAGGGACTTTATGCCCCGACAAAATGATGCGCGAAGCCGAACAGTCGGGGCCTAAAGCCCCTCCCACATCGGCAGAGGCCAAGTTGATTGATTCCTGGTGGGTCCATGCCCTGGAGCTTCAGCCTGCGCCGGGCCGATGGCTGACAGGTGCTCCGGGGATCTTTACTTTGAAGACACACCCGAGTGGTTGCCAAAACTCAGAATGCCGCGGAGCGCAGGAACTCTGCCGGGGAGTAGCCCTTGAAGGCCTCGATGGCCTCGTATTCGGCGAGGCCGAGGGCGTTGTAGGCCTGGGCCAGCCGGCGACTGCGGTCCTCGGTACGCTGCCAGAATTCGCGGCGGTCCTCGCCGAGGAAGAGTGCCTGGTCCTTCTGGGTCTCGTGCCGGAAGATGGCGCGGCGGCGGCGGAGCACCTCCTGCGGGCTGAGCGGCACGGCGAGGTCGATCTCGTCGAGCGGCCACTCGGCCCAGGCGCCGCGATAGAGCCACAGCTCGGTGTCGCTCAGCCAGGCGGCCTTGGCGGCGGCGGCCGCGGCGAGGGTGTCGCGCAGCACCTGCAGGCAGAGCCGGTGCGTGCCGTGCGGGTCGTCGAGGTCGCCGGCGGCGTAGATGAGGTGCGGTTGGAACTGTCCGAGCAGGTCGCTCATGCGGGCGACGTCCTCCTTCCCGTAGGAGCGGGCGCGGGGCGCGGCGTTGTAGAGCGGCAGATCGAGGAAATGCAGGCGCGCTTGCGGCACGCCGCAGACGCGGGCGGCGGCGATGGCTTCGTGGCGGCGGATCAGGCCCTTCCATTGCATCAGCTCGGGCGTGGTCGGCAGGGTCGAGCCGTTGCCCAGCCCGGCGCAGACCTGGTCGAGGGGCCCGCGCTTGCCGGAGTCGATCAGACCGCTGTCGCGCACAAAGGCCAGCAGGTGCCACAGCGACTCGTTGGAGACGGCGCCGGCGCCCGAGACCTCGTAGGCGATATGTACCTCGTGGCCTTGGTCAACCAGGCGGCAGAGTGTGCCGCCCATGGAGATGACGTCGTCGTCGGGATGCGGGGAAAGCACGAGCACGCGCTTCGGGAAAACCGTCGCCGAGGGCGCGCGCAGCGGGCGCACCGGGGCGTCGCCGGGCTTGGTCTTGCGCGGGTCCCGCCCGCCGGGCCAACCGGTGATGGTGTGCTGCATCTGGTAGAATCCGATCAGGTTCGCGTCATAGGCGGAGCCGTGCGCGCGGAGCAGGTCCTGCAGGCCCGCCTCGTTGTAGTCGTCGTCGGTGAGCTTGAGGATGGGCTTTTGGCGGAGCTGGGAGAGCCAGAGGATGGCGCGGCGCGTCATGCGCTCGTCCCAGGCCAGGCCCTGGTCGGCGAGCGGGCCGACGAGCCACGGGGTGCGGTAACGGGTGAGCGAGCCGGCGGCGGCGGCATCGAGCACGTAGAGGGCCGCGGGATGCTCCTGCAGGAACGACGCGGTGACGTGGGTGTTGACCTCGCCCTCGACGGCCGCGCGCACGATGTCGGCCTTGTGCTGGCCCCAGGCCATCAGGACCACGCGCCGGGCGTTCATGATCGAGCGGACGCCCATCGTCAGCGCGTGCCGGGGTGTGCCCGCGTCACCCCCGAAGTCGCCGGCGGCGTCGCGGCGCGTGAGCGGGTCGAGGGTGACCAGCCGCGTGAGCGAGTGGCGCGCGCTGCCCGGCTCGTTGAAGCCGATGTGGCCGGTGCGGCCGATACCGAGGATCTGGAAGTCGATGCCACCGGCGGCCGCGATCAGCGCCTCGTACGCGGCGCAGTGGGCATCGACCTCGGCCTTCGGTACCGTGCCCGAGGGCAGGTGGCAGTGGGCCGGGTTGAGGTCCACGTGGTCGAAGAGGTGGGTGCGCATGAAGCGTCGGTAGCTCTGCGCCTGCTCCGGCGCGATCGGGTAGTATTCGTCGAGGTTGCAGGTCGTGACGTTGGCGAAGCTGAGGCCTTCCTCGCGGTGCAAGCGAACCAACTCCGCGTAGAGGCTGATCGGCGTCGAGCCGGTGGCCAGGCCCAGGACGACCCTTTTCTGCTCGGTCTGCCGCTGGCGGATGAGCGCGGCGATCTCGCCGGCCACCGCGCGGGCGGCCTCCTGACTGCGAGCGTAAACGGCCAGCGCGACCTGCTCTTGATGACAACGCTCGAGAATGCTGATGGGCATGGAGGGAAGGGAAGGGGATACGGATAACGTGTGCCAGAGGATAAGGCTGGCGTCCCTTTCTATAAATAGCAGAAATGACGATGTTTTTGACGAAAATGCCAACGACCTCCACGCCTGATCTCACGAAGCTTGTCGCCCGTCTCCCGCAACCGCTGCACCAGCTGCTGGGTCGCCCGGCGGGCGACGTCACGCTGCCGGACAACATCGTGTGCTTCCAGCGGCAGTCGGCGGCGGACCTCAACAAGCCCCGGCGCGGCCGCGCGCTGCACCATCGCTTCGTGTTGATTTGCGCCCTGCGGACGGCGGTGACCGTCTGCGTGGACGACCAGAACATTCGTCTGGAGGCCGGGCATGGCCTGCTGGTCTTTCCCTTCCAGTTCCACCACTACGCCGAGCCGCAGCGCGAGAAGCTTTCCTGGCTGTTCGTGACTTTCGAGCTGACGGAGGCGGAGGGGCTGGCCGCGCTGCGCTACCGGCCGTTCGAGCTGACAGCTCCGCTGCAGGCGCTGGCCGCGGAGTTGGTGGAATCCTACGAGACCGAGCGTGCGGCTGACATGCCGGTGCTGTTGCTGGCGTTGCTGCTGGCGCGCCTGCGGCGGATCAAGCCGGCCGGCCAGCCGGGAGCGGCGGCCAATCCCGCGGTGCCCGGGCTGATCCTGCGCGTCAACCAGATCGCCCAGCGCCACGGCGAGCACCCCGGGCTGAAGGAAATCGCCCGGGCGCTCGGCATCAGCCCGAGCCATCTGCGCGCGCGTTTCCGGGCCTCCTGCGGCGTGAGCATCGGCCGGCACCTGCGGCACCTGCGGCTGGAGCAGGCCTGCGGGCTGCTGCGCCTCGGGCCGCAGCGCGTGTCGGAGGTCGCCGAGCAGTGTGGGTTCAGTTCCATCTACAGCTTCAGCCGCGCCTTCCGTCTCGCCTACGGCGTGTCGCCGCTCGCCTACCGGCATAGCGGCCGCGCCGCCCCGGGCCGCCGCCCGCGCAAGTGACGCGGCGGGGTCCGCGGTGTATTGGCAGGAATGACGAACTTTTTAACGTTAATGCCAGCCACTTTTCGCGCTCGCTCTGAACGCCTCCGCGCGCCTCCGCGCCGCCGATAAATTTTCTTGGAGGATGCCGGCGGGAGTCCTATGCGTGCGTTCACCCCCCAACCAGCGCGACCGTTTCCCCCTAACGCGGCCGCGCGAAGCTACCTACATCGATGCGCTACCTACCTGTGAGTTATTGGTCCTGCTTTTCCGCCCGGCTGTTGCGCCCCGCAACGAGCCTATTGAGCCTCACCGTCCTGTTCCTGACCTCCGCCCCGGCGTTGCCCGCCCAGGCCACTGCCGCCGGGCAGATCACCGGCACCGTGACGAGCCGAGCCACCGGCAACGCCCTGCAGGGCGCCCGGGTCACCGTGCCCGCGCTGAATCGCAGCACGCTGACCGACAGCACCGGCCGCTTTGTGCTCTATGACGTGCCCGCCCAGCCGGTCGAGGTGATCGTTTCTTATGAGGGCTTCGCCGATGCGAGGCAGTCGGTGGATGTCACCGCCGGCCCCGCCACGGTTGCGGTCGAAATGGAGAGTTCCGACACGCTCGTCATGGAGAAATTTACCGTGACCTCGGTGAAGGAAGGTCAGGCGCTTTCGATCACCGAACAGCGCAACGCCGCCAACATCAAAAATGTCACCGCTTTTGACGAATGGGGCATCCTGCCCACCCAGAATGTCGGCGAACTGGCGTCCCGTCTGCCGGGCATCACCTTCACCACGGATGAGGACAACCTCATCAACAACATCAGCATTCGCGGCCAGCCCGCCGATTACACCCGGCTGAACATCGACGGCATGTCCTCGACCGGGGTCGGCGGCAACGGCCGCAATGCCACGCTGCACTCCTTCTCCGCCTCCCTCTATGAGCAGATCGAGATCATCAATGGCCAGACCCCGGACAAGCGCGCCGACTCCCTGGGCGGGCAGATCAACCTGAAGACCAAGTCGCCCCTCGCAATGAAGGAGAAACGCCGCATCAATTACAATGTGAGCGGCCGGTATTTCCCTTCGTTCGCTGATCGCAACGTGCCCCTCGCCGACAGTCCCCTACACCCCGACATCAGCGTGGGTTACACCGAGATTTTCGACGTGTTCGGCGGCAAGCGCAACCTCGGCGTGGTAATCAACACCTCCTATCAGGAAGTCGTTAATCCCCATGACTGGGACACGCTGCTCTATCAGAACACCACCGACCCGGTCGCCTTCTTCCGGGATTATAACAAACGCAGCGGGCTCAATACCCGCATTCTTGAGGCCTTCAGCATCCGGGCCGATTACAGGTTGTCCGGCACGACCAAGGTTTCGCTCCGGTTTCAATATAACGCCGGCGACGAACCGACGTTTCACTACACTTTTGTGAATCCCTTCACGGCCAACCAGGTCGTCGCCACCTTTGACGCCAACGGCGTGGCCACCAACACCGGCTCGATCATGCCGGGCTACACTCTGAACCGGACGGAAATCCGGAACGTGCCGGGGGCCACCCCCACGGCCGCCGGCCAGATGTTGCTCAACCAAATCCTGGTCTCCTTCACCAGCCGGAATCCCACCGGCACGCTCGTCTTCGAGCATGACTTTGGAAAACTGAAGGTGGATCACTCCTACCGCTATAGCCGCACTCACTTCGACCTGGTCCACGGCCGCGACAATGAGGCGGGGCAACTCACCCAGCGCACCAACGCCCCGATTGGCATGATCCTCGACAATACCAACCTCAACGGCCGGGTGTTCACGCAGGTGTCCGGTCCCGATGTCTACAATCCGGCGAGCTACACCGCCTTCCAGGTCGCCGCGGCCAACACCACCACCATCCCGGTGGCCCAGACCTCGATTATTTTCATCAAGCGCACAACCATCCAGGATGTCGATGAAATGAGCGGCAAGGTCGATTTCAGCTACAATCTCGATACGGCCTTTCCGCTCATCATCAAGTTTGGCTATGACGGAGTGAACCGGGCGGTGTTCCGGCGGCAGACCAACCCGCAGCGCTGGTATGGCGTCGTCGGCACCGTGCCCTCAGGTGAACTGATGCCGCTCACGGAATTCGAGAAGCAGCACGGGGGCCAGCGACTGCCGGTCTACAATCCGAAAGCCGTGAGCCTGACCCTGTCCGACCCCACCAAGTGGACCAAGGATGAGAACTTCACCGCCACGGCGCGTTTCACCAACTACCTCAAGTGGGACGAAACCGTGAATGCGGGCTATGTCCAGGCCACCGGCAAATTCCGCCGTCTGTCGGTGCTCGGGGGTGTCCGCGCCGAACAGGTGAAACTCCACACGGAAACCTTTTTCCGCGCCCGCACCACGGCGATTGCGCTGCAGCCGGATCACTTCAGCCGCGCCGCCATGGACTTTCAGAAGCAGACGGGAAATGGTGATTACACCAAATACTTCCCGAGCCTCCATCTGGTTTACGACATCACGCCCAACTTCAAGGCCCGCGCGAGCTGGTCCACCAGCTACGGCCGGCCCACGCAGCAGCAGATGATGCCCGCGGTCTCATTCAGCGACCTCCTGCAAACCGTCACGCGCGGCAACCCAAACCTGCTGCCGCAGGAATCCGAGAACTACGACTTCAAGCTGGAGTATTACTTCAAGAACAGCGGCAGAATCTCCGCCAGCTACTTCCGCAAGGACATCAAGGATTACATCAGCAGCGCGGTGAACTCGGGCGAGACGGTGTCGAGTTCCGCCGACAACGGTTTCGACGGCCTCTACAGCGGTTACACCATCTTTCAACCGGCCAATATCGGTGATGCCAAGGTTACCGGCTACGAGCTCGACTACAGCCAGCGGCTCAGCTTCCTGCCCGGTGCGCTAAAGGGCCTGACGCTCCGGGCGAATTACACGCACTTGGAGACCGAGGGCAAGTTTGCGGGCACCACGCTCCTGTCCGGCAGCCAGCTCGCCAACTTCATTCCCGAGGCCTATAACGTGGGTCTGCAGTATGCCTACAAGAAGTTCGGCGCTAACTTCGATGTGAACCACACCGGCGAATTCCTCCCCCTCGCCAACCTCAGCGCGACTTCGCCGGGCACCAATGTGTTTGCCCGGTCGCTGACGACCATGAACGCCGGCGTCACCTACCGGTTCCGCCCGTCGGCCACGCTGTTTTTGACTGCAACCAATCTCACCGAGGCCGGCCGGGAACATTACACCTACAGTCCTGACCGCCCCCGCCAGCTTTTGATCGCCCCGATGGCGCTCAAGTTCGGCGTGACCGGTCAGTTCTGAGCGCGGCCTGCATCAGGCCCAAGGGGCGCCCTATTTCCTGGGACGCCCCTTTTTTGTGCCCCCGCCATGAGCCGCGACGACGATCTCGCCTTGCCCCCGCCCAATCGGCGGCTTGGTGAATGGTCAGGTGGGCCGGTGCCGTGTGTCTGCCATGGCCTTGGCGACGACGGCAGGTCCGTTCCACTTCTAGCGCGACCGGGGTCTGGTGCCGGGGGGGGGCGAGAATTCTGCTTGGAGACGGCGTCAATTGGCCTTAACCAGATTGCAGCACATGATGGGATCGGATTCCCGCCACACCAAACACCACGGTTCTTGTGCGTTGCCCGGCAAGGACCAAACCACGAAGACACCCGTATGAACGCACGTTACCGTTGGAGCTTGCCCGCCTCGTTGGCGGCTATTGCCGCCGCCATCCTGACCCTGCCCAGTGTAGTGGCACAGACCACCACTGCTTTGACTAATGAAAAATCGGACCAGACCGTCAAACTGGAGAAGTTTGTCGTCACCGGCTCGATGATCAAGCGTATCGCCGACGAGGGTGCGCTGCCCCTCTCCGTGTTCACCAAGCTCGACCTGGAGCAGGAGGGCATCGCGAGCGCCGAGCAGCTGATCATGAACCTCAACATCAACGGCAACGGCCTCGACAACCTGGCGTCGAACGCCGACGTCGTGTCCGGCGCGCAGCGCGGCAACAACGGCGCGAGCGCCGCCAACCTCCGCGGCCAGGGCGCCAACGCCACCCTCATCCTCCTCAACGGCCGCCGCGTCGCCTCGCACGGCCTCAACGGCGGCGTGGTGGACCTGAACTCCATCCCCTTCGCCGCCATCGAGCGCGTCGAGGTCCTGAAGGACGGGGCCTCCGCCATCTACGGCACGGATGCCGTCGGCGGCGTCATCAACTTCATCACGAAGCGCGATTTCCAGGGCCTCGTGGCCAACGCGTCATCCGACATCACGCAGGACGGCGGCGCCAACCTCTTCCGCTACTCCGTTGTCGGCGGCTGGGGTGATCTGAACAAGGACGGATGGAACTTCATGGCGTCGCTCGCCTATTCCGACAGCAAGCGCCTGGACGGCGCCGAGCGCGATTTCGTCAACACGTTCCAGCCCAAACGCGGCATTTCTCCCGACACGCGCGGCACGCCCGTCGCCACGCTCTTCACCGCGGCCAACCTTCCGACCGCCCTCGGTCTGAGCACCGCCAACCCCGTCGACCCCGCCAATCCGGCGATCCGCGTCAACGGCATCAACATCATCGACCTGCCGACCAACACCGCGGGTTACGCCGCCTTCGACGGCATGGGCCCCTACGAGGAGATCCTCTGGGGCGCCATCTCCGCCACGGGCAACGGCAAATACGGCTCCGCCTGGGACACCGGCCGCGCCGCTGTGCTGCAGCAACCGGTGAAGAACACCAACTTCGTGGGCCGCGGCTCCTACAAGCTCGGCGCGCACCTGCTCACCATTGAGGCGGTTATCGGCCGCTCCGACTCCTCCAAGAGCTTTTCGCCGAACCAATGGACCACCGCCGGGCTCGCGGCGAGCGGCGCCCAGACAAACACCACCACGGCCAACGGCACCGTGGTCCCGAATCCGCTCTCTGGCATGGTCTATCCCAGCACCGGGGCCGACTACAACCGGGTCTTCAACGCCCTCGTCGCGTTCTTCCCGGCGCTCGAGGTCAACCGCGGCCTTCCGCTGGCCTTCCGCTGGCGTTCGCTCCCCGCTGGCAACCGCGAGCTCAACACCATCAGTGATACCCGGCGCTTCCTCGTCGGTCTGGAGGGCCCGCTGCCATTGCCGGGCTCGTTCTTCTCCGAGTGGGAATACCGGGCCGGCATCATGCAGGCCGAGAGCAAGTCGAAGTCCAGGCTGCTGAACGGTTACTATTACACCGTGCCTTTCACCAACCTCATCAAGACCGGCGTGCTGAGCCCGTTCTCCTATGAGCAGACCGACGCGGCCAAGGCCGGCCTCGCGGCCGCCTCCGCCACCGGCGTCGAGCTCTATGGCGGCACCTTTACCACCACCAGCGCGGACTTCACCACGTCCGGCCCGCTTTTCCAGATTCCGGGCGGCACCATCCAAGCCGCCTTCGGTCTCGACTGGCGCAAGGAGGAATATTTGTTCGCCGGCGACAAGCGTACGAACGTCAGCACGCCCGATTCGCTGATCTTCAACGTGCCCTTCGATAACGCCCTCGCCACCGCCGGCACCCTCGAGCGCACGGTCAAGGCCGTCTTTGCCGAGCTCCAGATCCCGGTCCTGAAGAGCCTCGACCTCAACCTGGCCGCCCGCCGCGACGACTACACCGGCTTCGGTGCCACCACCAATCCGAAGGTGACGCTGCGCTTTGCGCCGCACGAGAAGATCCTCTTCCGCGGTTCCTACAGCACCGGCTTCCGCGTGCCGACCTTCAAGCAGCAGTTCGACCCATCCTTCGAGTCGATCTATGCTGGCGTCGACCTCATCGACCCGCTGACGGGCACCGCCATCCCGGCGAACAGCCTGAACACCATTTCCGGTGGAAAGGCCGACCTGCAGCCCGAGGAGGCCAAGATGAAGTCCGTCGGCGTCGTCATCTCGCCGGTCAAAAACTTCACTTTCGGCGTCGACTGGTGGAGCGTCAACCGCACCGGCACCATCCAGGTGCTCGGCACCTCGGTGATCCTGGCCAATTCCGCGCTTTTCCCCGACCGCATCCTTCGCGCCAATGGGACCACCGGCGCCATCACCAAGATCGACATCCGCCCGCTCAACGCCGGCGAGACCGAAACCATTGGTGTCGAATACACGGCCCGCGGCGAGTTCGACATCTGGGGCGGCAAGCTGATCGGCGACGTCAACGTCAGCCAGTTGCTTGATAAGAAGTCCCGCCTTATTGCGAGCGCGCCCTTCGGCGCCAGCGAGGTCGGCCGGTTCACGCGCGCGAGCGACATCGGCCTGAAGTGGAAATACACCGCCTCGTTGGCCTACAAGAAGGGCAAGTGGTCCGGCCGACTCAGCCAGCTCTATCGCGCTGGCTACATGGACTACATCCCGCCCGGCATCCTCAATGGCACCTTCCTGTCGTTCGCCCCGGACTACAAGACCAAGGTGGACGAATACATCACCTACAACGCCAGCCTGACCTACCGCTATAACAAGGACCTCACGGTCATCGCCGGCATCAAGAACATCCTGAACGAGGATCCCCCGTTCAGCATCGCCTACGACACCAACACCGGTGCCGGCAGCAGCTGGGAGCCGCGCATCGCCGACCCGCGCGGCCGCGCCTTCACGCTGTCCGTGGAATACAAGTTCAAGTAAGCCGGACTCCACTTGATTCATCGGGGGCGATCTAACCGGGTCGCCCCCTTTTTCTTCCCGGAAATGATCCCGAAACCCCATCCATCGAAGGCCAGCTCCTGCAATTCGATCCAATGCGAATGAACCGTTTGTCTCTTCTTCAGGTGGCGGTCGCCGCGCTCCTCATCGGTGGGAGCAACGGCATTGCCCTCAGCGCCGAAGCGCCGGCTCCCACCGCCAAGCCGCTGTACCAGTTCACCGAGGCCGAGGTCGGCGCCTATCTCGGGCCGCTGCAGGCGAGCGTGCCGGACCTGCGGAACCGGATCCTGCACCTGGCCCGCCAGAACCTCGGCCAGCCCTACGAACTCTACCTGCTCGGCGAGATGCCGTTCGAGACGCACGACCCGCAGCCGCTGTATTGCCTCGGCAAGAGCGACTGCCTGGTCTTCGCCGAGCACGTCTACGCCATGGCGCTGAGCCGCGATTGGAGCAGCTTCATGCGGATGCTCCAGCGCATTCGCTACCGGGACGGCTGCATCGGCGTGGCCACGCGCAACCACTACACCGAGGCCGACTGGAACCCGTCGAACCGCTGGCTGGTGCGCGAGATCACCGGCGAGATTGCGGCCGGGACCGCCGTGAAGTTCCATCAGCGCATCGACCGGAGCAAATTCCTCCTGGGCCGCTACCAGCTGAAGAGCCGCTTCCCGATCGAGGAGCACCGGGACGCCTACCTGCCTTATGCCGAGATTGCCCGCGCCGCGCCGCACCTGCGTGACGGCGATTTCATCAACGTCGTCCGCGGCCTCGTGAAGCCCGGTGCGTCCGTCAACGAAACCTTCGGTGGCAGCGCGTGGGTAGGGCACGTCGGCCTCGTTGCCCACGGCCCGGACGGCACCCTGCACATCATCCACTCCGCCGAGCCCGCCGTGCGCGAGGAGACCATGGCACAGTTCATCGCCCGCGAAACCGCCAGCAACGCCGAGCGCGACCAGGCCGGCAAGGCGCGCCTTCTCGGCTTCAAGTTCCTCCGTCTGGAGGACGATCCGCTGGCCCGGCTCCGCGAGTTGGACGGCGCCGAAGCGCCGCGCGTGACGCTGCCCGGCGGATTTCCGACGGGATTTTAATTCGGGTTTACAGGAGGCCGCAGAGAAATCAAACCGTGCACCCACTTTACGCCAAGGCGGCCAAGCTGACCGGGTCCGTCATCGGTGCAGCCATCGAGGTTCACCGAGACAAGGGGCCCGGCCTGATCGAGTCGATCGACGAGTGGTGTCTGCTGCGTGAACTGGAGTTAAGGAAACCCTCCGCGATCAATCAGAAATCGATTGTCATCACTTACCAGGGGTTCATCCGCGAAGAACCGTTGCGCTTCGATATTCTGGTCGAAGGCTGCCCGCTGGTTGAAGCGAAGTCCGTGGAACGCGTGGTGCCAATTCACAAGGCCCGGCTTCTCAGTTACATGAAGCTCATGAACGTGCCGCTCGGTCTTTTGATTAATTTCCAAGATTCCAAGCTCACGGATGGTGTCTCCCGGCTTATTCTGCCTGGTGCCGGCTCCTAACCTTTGCGACCTCTGCGGCCTCCTGTAAATCATTCCGATGTCTGTTCCCCCGTCCATCACCGCCCTGTCGGCCCGCACCGCCGAACTCGGCGCGTTGCTTGAGCGCTGGGCCAACCTCAACTCCGGATCCAGCCACGCCGCCGGCTTGGCGCGCATGGCGCAGGTGTTGCACGCGGCGTTCAGCGCGGCCTTCCCCGCCGCCACCTGCGAGGAACTCTCCGCCGAAGCGCCGGGCTTTAACCCACCGGGCGCGAAGGCGCTGCGGTTTCGGATGAGGCCGCAGGCGGCGCGGCAGGTGTTTCTCTGCGGGCATTACGACACCGTCTACGCCGCGGAGGACGCCTTCCAGACCTGCCGCTGGCTCGATGCCGGCACGCTCAACGGTCCCGGGGTGACCGACATGAAGGGCGGCCTGATCGTGCTGCTGGCCGCGCTGGAGGCCTTTGAGCAGACCCCGCACGCCGCCAGCTTGGGCTGGGAGGTGCTGCTCACGCCCGACGAGGAGACTGGCTCGCACGGCACGCGCGCGATGTTCGAGGACGCGGCGAAACGAAATCACTTTGGCTTTGTCTTCGAGCCCTCGCGCCCCAGCGGCGACATCATCCACTCGCGGAAGGGCACGGGCGGCGCCATGGTCACCTGCCACGGCCGCGCCGCGCACGCGGCGAAAATCCCGAACGACGGCCGCAGCGCCATCCTCGGGCTCGCGGCCTTCCTGCTCGCGGCCGCGAAGATCCCGGCGGAACTACCCGGCGTGCTCGTCAACGCCGGCAACATCAAGGGCGGCGGCGCGGCCACCAACGTCGTGCCCGATCTCGCCTCGGCGGAACTCGACCTCCGCATCACGCAGATGACCGACCGCGACCCGCTGTTCGCGCGGCTGGAATCCCTGGCGCAGGCGACCGGCGCTGCGCATGAGGTTAAGTTCGACTTCAACCTCTGGCTCAACCGGCCGCCGAAGGAGAATCATCCGACCGAGGCCGCGTTGTTCCCGGAGTTTCAGCGCGCCGGACAGGATGTCGGCCTCAAGCTTTTCAGCTGGGTCCACGGGGGTGGCGGCTCCGACGGCAATTTCCTGGGGGCGGCCGGGCTGCCGTGCTTCGACGGCATCGGGCCCGAGGGCGACTACCTGCACAGCGACCGCGAATACTGCCGGGTGGCGACGATCGTGCCACGGGCGCAGAATGTCGCCTTGTTCCTGCATCGTTTGGCCGCCGGGGAGATCAAGTTGCCGGCGGTGGGTGTGGATCGACTGTAGGGCGGGATCACCGTATCCCGCCGGCTCGCGAGTACGATATCACGTTCGAGGCGGGATACGGAGATCCCGCCCTACACGAGGCGTTCTAACGCGGCAGCCACAGGCCGCCCAGCACGGCCGGCCGTGTTGCTCCGGTGACGAGCGGGCTGTTGCCGGGCTTTTCGTGCAGGCGCTGCCGGGCGAGCCAGGCAAAGGCCATGGCCTCGATCCAGTCCCCGGGCAGGCCAAGGGTGTCGGTCGGGGCGACGGTCGAGCCGGGCAAGCTGTCTTGCAGGGCCCGCATCAGCGCGCCGTTGTGGGCCCCGCCGCCGCAGACATAGACCGCCGGCCGGGCGAGCCCCGGCAGCTGCCGGATCGCGTCCGCGATGCTTCGCGCGGTGAGGGCCAGCAGCGTGGCCTGCACGTCGGCGGGGGCCAGGTCACCGGCTGCGGCGAGCTGGCGCTGCAGCCAGTCGGCGGAGAAATATTCCGGCCCGGTGCTTTTCGGCGGCGGCTGGCGGAAATAGGGATCACCGATCAGGGCGGACAGCAGTCCGGCTTGCACCCGGCCGCGCGCAGCCAACGCGCCGTCGCGATCCATGGGCTCGTGGAGGCAGCGGCGGCTCCAGCCGTCGAGCAGCGTGTTGCCGGGACCCGTGTCGAAACCGAGGACCGGCCGGGCGGCGTTGCCGGAGAGCACGGTCAGGTTGGCGATGCCGCCGATGTTCACGATCACGCGGTCGGTGCCAGCGTGCCGGAAGACCGCATCGTGAAACGCCGGCACGAGCGGCGCCCCCTGGCCGCCGAGGGCGAGGTCCTTGCGACGGAAGTCCGCCACCACGGGAATGCCCGTCTCCGTGGCAATGATGTTGGGGTCGCCGATCTGCAGGGTGAAGGGGGAGGCCAGGGCCGGCCGGTGGCGGATGGTCTGCCCGTGGCTGCCGATGGCGGCGATCTCGCCTGGTGCTACCCCCGCCTGCCGGAGCAGTTCGTTGACCGCTTGGGCAAACAGCCGGCCGAGGCGCCCGTCGGCCTGGCCGAGCCGGTCGATCTCGTTGGCGCCTGGCACCCCCAGTGCCAGCAGGTCCTGCCGCAGGTCCTCGGGGAACTTCAAGGAGTGTGACGCCACCAGCGCGGGTGCGGGTGAGAAGCGGACCAGGGCGGCGTCAATGCCGTCCACGCTGGTGCCGGAGAGGGTGCCGACAAAGAGTTCAGGCATGGGGCGGATGGCTAGGGATGGACCAGAAATGAACAGTTGAACCGGAGGCCGCAACGCAGGATTCTCCTGCGCCGATGCTTAAGACCGAAACCCCCAGCGGCCGTCACCCGGATCTCGACCAGTATGCCACCCTCGAGCTGGTGCGGGCCTTCACCGAGGACCAGCAGCATGCCGCCGGCGTCGTGCACGCCGCGGCCCCGCAGATCGCCCGCGCTGTCGACGCGGCGGCGCCACGGATCGCCGCGGGCGGGCGGCTGATCTACGCGGGGGCCGGCACGTCCGGACGGCTGGGCGTGCTCGACAGCGTCGAACTGTTTCCCACCTTCAGCTGGCCAAAGGATCGCGCGCTCGCGCTGATTGCCGGCGGGAAGGGTGCCATGTATGAGGCCGTCGAGGGGGCGGAGGATGACCTCAAGCAGGGCGGGGCGGATCTGCGTGCGCTCAATCCCACGGGCAATGATGTTTGTATTGCGCTCGCGGCCTCCGGTTCCACGCCCTACGCGCTCGGGGTCATCGCGGCGGCCCGGGCCGCCGGCGCGCTGACCATCGGCATCGCCAACAACCCCGGTTCGCCGGTCGCGGCTCAGGCCGAGATCGGCCTCACGCTCGACACCGGCAGCGAGGTGATCTCCGGCAGCACCCGCCTCAAGGCCGGCACAGCGCAGAAGATCGTGCTCAACACCCTTTCCAGTGCGATCATGGTCCGCCTGCACAAGGTGCACGGCAACCTGATGGTCGACCTCATGCCCACCAACGCGAAGCTCCACCGCCGCGCCATCGCCCTGACCGTGCTCGCCACCAAGGCGGACGAGGCCACGGCCCGTCGCACGCTCGAGGCCTGCGGCCACCGGGTGAAGGTGGCGATCGTCGCTATCCTGAATAAGACGGACGTCGCCTCCGCCGAGGCCTCGCTCGCGTCCGTCGCCGGCAGCGTGCGCCAGGCGATCGGGGAGGGGAGGAAATGATTGCGTCAGAGGTGGAGCGCGTTGCCCCCAACGCGCTGGATCGGACGGCTGGCGGGCAAAGCGCGTTGGGGTCAGCGCGCTCCACCTTAATAGGTCTGGCCGTCCTCTTCCTTGCCGGCTGTACCACCGTGCCGCAGGTCGTCGAGAATCCGCCGCCGGCGCCGCGGGAGTTTCGCGGGGTTTGGGTGGCCACGGTGGCCAACATCGACTGGCCGAGCGCGACCGGCCTGCCCGCCGCCCAGCAGCAGGTCGAGGCAATCGCCATTCTCGATCGCGCCCAGGCGCTGAACCTCAACGCGGTCATCCTGCAGGTGCGGCCGGCGGCCGATGCGCTTTATCCGTCAGCCTTGGAGCCGTGGTCCGAATACCTGAGCGGCCAGCAGGGTGGCGATCCCGGCTACGACCCGCTCAAGTTCTGGGTCGAGGAAGCCCACCGCCGCGGCCTCCAGCTGCACGCCTGGTTCAATCCCTACCGCGCCCGCCATTTTCAGGCGAAATCCGGTTTTGCGGAGACCCACATTGCGAAGACCCATCCCGCCTCGGTGAGGCAATACGGGGAATATTGGTGGATGGACCCGGGCGATGCCTTTGCCAGCCGGCGCACGGTCGAGGTCGTGGCCGACGTCGTCCGGCGCTACGACGTGGATGGCGTGCACATCGACGACTATTTCTACCCTTATCCGATCCCAGCGCCGAATGCGCCGAAGCCCGCGCCGGGCGAGCCGGCCGCGACGCTGGATTTTCCGGACGAGCCATCCTGGAAAATTTACCGCGACAGCGGCGGCAAGCTTCCCCGTGATGACTGGCGGCGCCAGAACGTGGACCAGCTGGTCGAGCGCCTTTACCGCGCGATCCACCAGGTCAAGCCGCACGTGTTGTTCGGCGTGAGCCCGTTCGGGCTGGGCCGGCCCGACCGCCGGCCTCCCGGCCTCGAGGGCTTCAGCCAATACGACAAACTCTACGCCGACGTGGAGCGCTGGCTGGAGCACGGCTGGCTCGATTACCTGGCGCCCCAGCTCTACTGGCCGCGTGACCGCAAGGGGCAGCAGTTCGCCGTGCTGCTCGATTACTGGCAGAAGCAGAACACCGCGTCGCGCCACCTCTGGCCGGGCTGCTTCACGAGTTCGATCAACGACACGCCAAAGTCCTGGACCGTCGAGGAAATCCTCGCCCAGATCGAGCTCGTGCGCGCCGCGCCCGCCGCCACCGGACACATTCATTACAGCATGATCGCGCTGATGCAGGATCGTCGTGGCCTCAGCACCCGGCTGCAGGCCGGGCCCAACGCCGCGCCCGCGCTCGCGCCGGCGACGCCGTGGCTGGACGCCATTCCTCCGCCCGCACCCATCCTGCAGAAGCAGCGTGATGGCAAGGTGCTGATCCAGCCGGCGATGGGCGAGGCGGCGGCGCGCTTCGCCATCTGGCGTCGCCATGGCACTGAGTGGCACTTCTCGATCCAGACCGCGGCCGAGCCCTTGATCGTCCCGTCCGGGGCCGAGGCCGTCGTGGTAAGCGCCGTTGATCGCTTGGGCAACGAAAGCCCCCGCACGGTACTCACGTTGGTCAAACCCAAGAAATCCTGAGCCATGGAAACCCCGGCCCCGGTCCCGAACACGGCGAATCCCTGGCGGTGGATTCCGAGCCTGTATTTCAGCCAGGGGATTCCCTACGTCGTCGCGATGACGCTGTCGGTGATCATGTATAAGAACCTCAAGGTCTCGAACACCGAGATCGCGCTCTACACCAGCTGGCTGTATCTGCCGTGGGTCATCAAGCCGCTGTGGTCGCCGCTGGTGGACATGTTCCGGACCAAGCGCTTCTGGATCGTCACGCTGCAGTTTGTGATCGGCGTGGCGTTCGCGCTGGTCGCGTTCACGGTGCCCGCGGAAAGATTCTTCCAGCTGACGCTGGCGGTGTTCTGGCTGATGGCGTTCAGCTCGGCCACGCACGACATCGCCGCCGACGGCTTCTATCTGCTCGCGATGCCGCAGCATCAGCAGGCGGCCTTTGTCGGCGTGCGGAGCACCTTCTACCGCCTGGCCATGATCGCGGGTCAGGGCGGGCTGGTCTATCTGGCCGGGTCCTTGCAGGAAAAGACGGGCGACGTGACGCGCGCGTGGACGATTGTTTTCCTGCTGCTCGCCGCAGTCTTCGGGGCGGTGGCGCTGTATCATTCTTTCGCGCTGCCCCGGCCGGCGGCCGACCATACGGTGCGTCACGGCCAGGGCGGGCTGGCGGGTTTTGTCGCTGTCTTCCGGGGGTTTTTCACGAAGGCGCACATCGGGCCCACGCTCGCCTACCTGCTGCTCTACCGGCTGGCGGAGGCGCAGGCGCTCAAGCTGGTGACGCCCTTTCTGCTCGATGGTCGCGAGATCGGTGGCCTGGGCCTGACGACCCAACAGGTGGGCATCGTCTACGGCACGGCCGGCGTGATTGCGCTCACGGTGGGCGGTATCCTGGGCGGCATCGTCATTTCCCGCCACGGGCTGAAGCGCATGCTCTGGCCGATGATCCTGATCATGCACACGCCCAACCTGGTCTTTGTGTATCTGGCGGTCGCACAGCCGGGCAGCCTTTACCTCATTGGCGGTGCGTTGATGGTGGAGCAGTTCGCCTACGGCTTCGGGTTCACCGCCTACATGCTCTACATGATGATGGCCGCGGAGGGGGAGAACAAGACGGCCCACTACGCGATCTGCACCGGCTTCATGGCGCTGGGCATGATGCTGCCCGGCATGGCCGCGGGCTGGATCCAGGACCACCTGGGTTACGTTAATTTCTTCGCCTGGGTCTGCTTGGCGACGATCCCATCGTTCGTCGCGACGGCGTTCCTCAAGGTGGACCCGGCGTTTGGGCGGAAGCAGCCGGCCGCTTGATGCGCGGCAGGCGCAAGAGCCGGCGGGCGCCGTCGATCACCTTGTCCCACTGCAGGGCCGGGCCGGGGTCGGTCTTGTTGGTCTGGATGTGGAAATGGCCGAGCACGCCCTGATAGGCGGCCAGCCGGTCGTCGGGCAGCTTGACCGTGACCAGGTTGCCCGCAGCGTCGCGCGGGTAGTCCGGCGTGATCTTGGGGAAGACCGTGGCAAGGGCCGCGGTGAGCTTGATCAGGGCGGCGTATTGCTCGGGCGTCAGATCATATTGGACCAGTTCCTGGCCCTGCACCACGCCGCGCACCAGACCGGGCCGGGCGGGCCGGGCGGTAAAGTTTTTCGTGTGGATCAGCGGGTCGCCGAGTTTCTCCGGCACCTTGATAAAGGGCTGGCCCGCGGCATCGCGCAGATACCATTCGTCGAGCACCTGGGTGTCGCCCGGACCGTAGGCGCCCATGTTGGCAATCTCGATGCCGACGGAGCGGTGGTTCGACGTCGTGGCGTGGTAGGCGCGCTCCTTGAGGTCGAGCGTCTGGTAAATGGTGCCATCGAGATCGAGCATGAAGTGGACGCTGAGCCCGCGGTGGTCGTGCAGCACGTTGAAGCACTGCTTGGCGATGCCGCACACGTCGTAATGCACCACAAACTGGTCGACTACGCGCTGCAGCATCGGCAGGTCCCAGCCGCCGCCGCGCACGCGCTCAATTTCCGCCGGGGTCAGGCGCTGGGAACGCAGGCCGTAGCGGGACGGATCCTTGAGCTCGGGCTTCGCCTCCTGCGTCTTCGTCCAGCTGCTTTGCTCATAGGGGGCGAACCGACGTTCCGTCCGGTAGGCGTCGTAGCCGCCCGGGTCCATCCAGGTGACCACCTTCGTCCCGGTGTGGAAGAGCTGGCCGGCGACGATGATCTCGTCGCCCTTGCGCGGGGCGAAGGTGCGGGGCTGGACGCAGCCGGCTAGCAGCCAGATGGTGGCAAGAGTCAGGACGCAGAGGAGCGGGGCAGGGGTGTTTTTCACGGGGAGGCAGGGCTCAGGGTATCAAACCGATCCGGCGCTTGAGGGCGAGTACGCGCTCGCAGGATTCGTCGATCCGGGCCGGGGCGATGCGACCTGACTCGACGGTGCGGAGGATGATCCCGGCCGCTTTGCCGGCGATACCGGGATCGTAGCTGAGGTTGTTGCCGAAGCAGAGGAGATCGATGCCTGCCTCGAGGGCGAGGGGGATGGACTGTTCCAGACCGTAGCGGCTGGAGATGGCCTTCATCTCCATGTCGTCGCTCACGATCACACCCTGGAAACCGAGCTTCGTGCGCAACAGCCCGGTCTGCACCGCGGACGAAAGCGTGGCCGGGTGAACCGGGTCGAGCCGCGCGTTGAAGACGTGTGCGCTCATGACCGCGTCGCACAGGCCGGCGGTGATCAGCCGCTGGAACGGGATCAGCTCCCGCTCGTGCCAGGTCGCCGTGACATCGACGAGGCCGAGATGCGTGTCGCCGGCCGCGCTGCCGTGACCGGGAAAATGCTTGGCGCAGGCGAGCACGCGATGATCCCGGTGGGCGCGGACAAATTCCGCCGCGTGGCGGGCGACCGTCTCGGGGTCGGCGGAAAAGCTCCGGCCCTTGCCCTTGATGATCGGGTTGTCGGGGTTGGCGTCGAGATCGACGACCGGCGCAAGGTTCAGGTTCAGGCCGAGGTCGGCGAGCGTCTGGGCGGTGGCCGCCGCGTGGCGGTAGGTCTCGGCCGGCTGGTCCAGCCGGCCGAGCTCCTCGTGCGAGAGGCTCGGCGGAAAACCATAAACGGGTTTAAGGCGGTTTACGCGGCCACCTTCCTGGTCGATGGCCGTCAGCAGCGGGACCTGTGCTTGGGCCTGCAGGTGGGCGAGCAGTGTGCGGACCTGGGTGGGCGACTCGATGTTGCGGCGGCGAGGACCGGTCGTGTCGACGGTACCACCAGCCATGTCCTGGTCGAAGAGGATGACCCCGCCGATGGCGTGCTCGCGGATGTCGCGGACGATCAGCTCACACTCCGCCGAGGTGGCGCCGCGGAACCCGACCAGCAGCAGCTGGCCGATCTTCTCGCGCAGGGTAGACGGAGTGCTCATGGGTGGGCGGCGGTGGTGGCGAGTGACTCGAAACGAGCGCGCAGCGCAGCGTCATTCGGGAAAAGACGCAGACCTTCCTTCAAGAGCTCGAGGTGCGCCGCCGGAGGCGCGGTGGCGCATGCGCTCCAAGTGGCGCCAATGAGTTCGTAGGTCTCGGGCAGGGCGGGGGGCTGGGACCGCGCCAGCCGGAGCGGCTCCAGCACGCGCGCGCCCTGGGCGGCACTGAGCTTGCCGGCGGCTTCGGGCCGAGCCTGCGCTTCGGCCAGCCGGAGACGGGCCAGTTCAACATGAGCCCGCGGCCGGACCGCCTTGCCGGTGGCGGCCGCCTCGAGAAATTTTCGAGCGCGGTCGGTTTCGCCCGCAGCTAGTTCGGCGAGCCCAAGCGCGGCCAGCAGGTTGGGATCTCGTTCGCCACGACGGTAGGCGATGATCAGGGCGGAGCGCGCCTCCGCCGGATGGCCGGCCAGGTTCAGCGCGTCGCCCTTAAGGCGGCCGACTTCGGCCTCCGTCGCGGAACGCACCACCGGTTCGGCGGGGAAGGGGATCTTCTGGCCCTTGTCCGCCCGCACGCCTTCGAACTGGGCTCGGGTCGATTCGAGGTGGTTGCGCAGGGTTTGCTGCATGTCGGCATAGCCGGATTTGAAACAGTCCTTGAACAAAGTCTCACTGAGCGGCTCGCGTTCGAGCCGGGCCACGAAAGTGCCGAAGGCCTTTTTGTTCCGGCCCAGGTCGCCGTAAAGCCCCCAGTGCACGAACGCATAGCTCTGCTTGGCCCAGATGCGGTTGAGGGGATTTTGCGTCGTGACCGAGTCATTCGCCACCGCGAACAGTTCCGCCATCGGCAGGAGCGCCCGCCTGGCCAGGGCGGCGTTGAAATCCCGGTCTTCCGCCGGGCCACCGGCGCCACGGTCCGGAGCGAGGTTGGGATCCTCGACGCGGCCGACGGAAATCTCGGTCTCCGTAATGTGCAGGTTCATGAAGAGCTGCGAGAGGCCCTCGGTGAGCCAGGCCGGCTGGGGCACCGCTCGCGCGCTCAGCAGGAAACGCAGATACTCGCGGTAAAGCTGCTGGTAGGAGTCGACGGCGAAGCCTTGGGGGTGCGTGCTTCCGGACGGCTCGTCCGCGGAGTCCGGCGCGGTGGGCGCGGCCCCCGGCTCATCCTCGACTCCGGCCAGGTTCAGGACCTTCGTCTGGTAATCGAGGACAATGGCACCCTGGTCGCGGGCGCGCAGGTGAAAGCTGGTGGAGGCGCGCTCCGACTTCCGCAGGCTGTCCGGCAGGAACTCCTCGAACTTCTCCTTCCGGCCGCAGATGATCAGTGACGCGCTGGCGGCACCGGTTAAGCGCAGGCCGGGCCAGATGAGGTTGAGCGAATAGCCGAAGCGCTGGAAATCGTTCAGGAGCCGCCGGGTGTCCGGTGCGGTGGCATTCGACAGGACCTCGAACCCTTCGACGCGGGCATAGAACCATTCTTCCGGCGGCGGCAGATCCCGTTCCGTGGTCACGGTGTATTTGGGCAGCTCGATCGGCGCCTCCTGGGCCGCTAGGCCGCTGCCGCTGATCAGGGCAAGGCAGCTCGCGGCGAGCACGGCCGGACGGAAAACAGGGGGCATTCCCATGACGCCATTCCAGAGCGAATGCGGGCCGGATTCAACCCCTCTTTGTGCTCAGGATGACAATCTATTTTGCCAACACGCGCTACTGGCGTTTCACGGCGCCGATGCCGGGCCGGTCGGGGAGCGTCACCTTGCCGTCCACGATGGTGGCGCCGTCAAAGGGATCATTTTTGATGAGCTCGGCGCCGTCGAGGTCGGCCCAATCGACGAGCGGCGAAAGCTGGGCGGCGGCGGAGATGGCGACGGAGGTCTCGGTCATGCAGCCGAGCATGACCTTGAGGTCGAGCGTACGGGCGAGCGTGATCATGCGGTGGGCCTCGCGCAGGCCGGTGCATTTCATGAGCTTGATGTTGATGCCGTCAAAGACGCCGCGCAGGCGCGCCACGTCGGCGAGCCGCTGGCAGCTTTCATCGGCGATGAGGGGCAGGGGGCTGCGTTCCCTCAGCCAGGCGGTGTCTTCCAGCTGCGTCTTGGGCATCGGCTGCTCGATGAAGAGCACCCCTTGGGTGGCGAGCCACTCGATCTTTTGCAGCGCCTCGTTGCGGTTGGTCCAGCCCTGGTTGGCGTCGACGGTGATGGGCGTGGCAGTGACGGATCGGATGGTCTCGATCATCAGGCGGTCGGTGTCGCGGCCGAGTTTCACCTTGATGATCTTGTAGGGCGCGGCCTCGCGGGTCTTCTGGCGCACCACCTCGGCGGTATCGAGGCCGATGGTGAAGGAGGTGACGGGCGTCTTCGTGGGGTCGAGGCCCCAGATCCGGTGCCACGAGGCGCCGAGTTTCTTGCCGATCCAGTCGTGCAGGGCGATGTCCACGGCGGCCTTGGCGGCGGTGTTGCCCGGGGCCAGGGCGTCGATGGCGGGGAGAATTTCCTCCAGTTGAAAAGGATCAGGAAACCGGCCGAGGTCGACTTTGCCCAGAAAGGCGGCCGCGGTGGCCTGGTCCTCGCCGAGGTAGGGCGGCATGGCCGCCTCGCCGTAACCCGTGATGCCGTCCCGCTCGACCTCGACGATCACCGCCGGAGTGGTGGTGCGGGAGTTGTTCGCGATGTTGAACGCGTGCCGGAGTTCGAGGGTGTAGGGATAGTGGCGAAGTTTCATTCCGTCATGGTCCGGCAAGGCAACCTTTGGCCGGAAAATTGGCGGAGAGGGAGGGATTCGAACCCCCGGAACCTTGCGGTTCAGCGGTTTTCAAGACCGCCGCGATAGACCACTCTGCCACCTCTCCGGTTCGAAACCACAAGTTGCTAACTTGGTCGGTCAGGTCAACGGCGCAGATGGGGAAGGTGGGAGGCGACGGGGGTGGATCAATGCGTGCAATCCGGTTGGCTTCGCGATGGGTCGATCCTGACCATGAGGAGAGACCCTTGGGATATTCCGCTCCAACTGTGCGCGCGCAACTGATTCGGTCGCCGCCGCTCGAGAGCCCGGCAAATACCGCCTCGCGTGCAAGGAATGCGTCTTCGTCGGCGGCGATCTGACTTTGTTCCGGCTCAAAAACCGATACGCCGGCCGGTAATACCGGAAGATAGCCGGCGGACTGTCACGGACGTATGGGTATACCCCATTGCGAGTGCCGGTAATAGGCCGTATTATGCGTCAAGGATGCACTTCCTATGACGTCGGTATTTCGCCCTTCAACCTATCGCCTGCGGCCAGCTTCCCGGGTGGCAGCGCGCTTCGCCACGCAAATGATTGCGTGGGTCCTACTGGCCGTTTTCACATCCCCATTTTTGCGGGCGCAAACGCTGTTTTGGGACATTAATGGCAAAACCACCGGCGCGGGTGGCGCGACGCCGGCCGGCATTTGGTCCACCAGCGGCGGGACCAACAAGGAATGGACCACCAGTTCGGATGGCACGCTGAAAGCGACCAGCAACTGGATATCCGGGGCCGATGCCGTCTTCAGCGCCGGCATTGACGCCACGGGGGCCTACACGGTCACGGTTTCGGGAACCCAAAATGTCTCCAGCATCACCGTTGCGGAAGGCAGCCCCACGCTGTCCAGCGGCATCATTAACTTTAGCGATCCCACGCCCGATATCCTCGTGGCGGCAGGCAGTGCTCTTGTTTTCGACAACGCCCTGACCAGCACCAGCAGCAATCTCAACCTCGGCAGCGCCGCCTTTACGGGCACGACGGTTTTTTCCGCCAGCACCACCCTCAGCGGCACCGTCAACCTCGCCGGCGGCACCCTGCAACTCAGCGGCAGCAACTACACCTTCGACACCCTGAACATCACGGGCAACAGCATCATTGATTTCTCCGGCACCACGGCGCTCAATGTCACCAACTTCAACATCAGCGCCAACGTCACCCTCACGATTCAGAACTGGGCCGCCGCCGCCGATCATTTCTTCGCGATCAACTGGGCGGGCGCGACGCCGAACCTGAGTGACAACCTGAACACTGCGCCCATGAATCAGGTCGTCTTTAATGGCTTCGCGGCCACGGCCAGCGGCTGGGACTCCTACAACAACGAGATCCGGCCCTACGTCCCCGAGACGGCGGCCTACGGCGCGTTGCTGCTCGGTGCCCTCACCGCGTTCTTCGTCTGGCGGCGCCGGCACGCATAGCACGGAAGGCCAGCTTTGATCGCAAGCGAACGGCGACAGCGCGCCCTTCCGCGGCACCAATAAGCTTGTGCCATGCTAGTTAGTGCGACCTCTGCCTTTCGGCTTTTTCTCAGGCGCCCCGACTTGCGAACTAAGCGGTGCAGGTCAACGGCCCAGAGGGGAACGGAATTGGCCCGCACTGGAATCGGCGCTGGAATCTTTGCGCCCGGCCCTTCTAGGATAGGGTGCGTTAACGAACCGCCATGTCGCTCCTCCAAGTCACCCATCTGCTCAAAAGCTACCCGGCACCCGGGGGCGGCGTCCAACAAGTGGTGAACGTGCCGGCCTTTGCCCTCGGCGCGGGCGAGCAGCTGGCGTTGCGGGGCGAGAGCGGCTCGGGCAAGACCACCTTCCTCAACCTCATCGCGGGTATCCTCGCACCGGACAGTGGCAGCATCCGGCTGGCGGACCAGGAACTCACTACCCTCGGCGAGGCCCGGCGCGACCGGCTGCGGGCCGGAACCATCGGCTACATTTTCCAGACCTTTAACCTCCTGCAGGGCCACACCGTGCTGGAAAACGTGCTGCTCGGCATGGCGTTCGGCCCGGGCGCGAATCGCCCTCGCGCGGCCGCCTTGCTGCAACGCATGGGCCTGGCGGACAAACATGACCATTATCCGCGCCAGCTCTCGACCGGCCAGCAGCAACGCGTGGCCGTGGCCCGCGCGCTCGCCAACCAGCCGAAGCTCGTGCTGGCCGACGAACCCACCGGCAATCTCGATCGCCGCAACGCCCGCGAGGCCCTGCAACTCATCCGCGAGACCTGTCGCGAGTCCGGCGCCGCGCTGCTGCTCGTGAGCCATGACGAACGGGTGCTCGCCCAGTTCGAGCAGATGCAGGACTTTACTCATTTCAACCGGGCGCCCACGGGGGCCATCGCCTGATGCTCTGGAACCTCATTTATCGCAGCCTGCGCCAGCACGCGCTGTCGACCCTCGTCACCGCAGGCAGCATCGCGCTGGCCAGCGGCCTGTTGATGACCGTCTGGGTGGTGAAGACGCAGTCGCAGGCCGTGTTCGCCGCGACCAACTCCGGCTTCGATGCCGTGCTCGGCGCGCGCGGCTCCAAGCTGCAGCTCGTCCTCAACGCCATTTTCCACCTCGAGGCGTCACCCGGCAACATCGCGGCCACTGACTTCGAGCAGATCCGGCGTCATCGCGCCGTGAAGGCCGCCATCCCGCTCGCGCTCGGCGACAGCCACGAGGGCTGGCGCATTGCCGGCACGGTCGAGGCGCTGTTCAACGACATCGAGTATGTCCCCGGCAAGCGTTACGCCTTTGCGGCGGGCGGCCGCAACTTCAAGCTCGGCAGCCAGGAGGCCGTCGTGGGCAGCTACGCGGCGCAGCAGCTCGGCTGGAAAGTGGGCCGCACCTTTCATCCGCACCACGGGCTCAGTGAGGAGGGCGGCCATGAGCATGAGGAAAACTATATCGTCGTGGGCGTGCTGGAGCCGACGAACACACCGGTGGATCGCGTCATCTGGATCCCGCTCGAGGGCGTCCAGACAATGAGCGGCCACAATCCGCTGGCGGCAACGGAGCTGAGCGCCGTGTTGATCCAGCTGCGGGCCCCGACGGCCGGGCTGATGCTCAACAACCAGATCAACGCGGCGGGCGGCAAGCTGACCTTCGCGTATCCCATCGGCAGCATTGTGGCCGAACTCTTCAACAAGATCAGCTGGTTCGACAAAGTGCTGACCCTGCTGGCCTGGCTGGTCGCCGTGGTGGCGGCGGGCTCGGTGCTCGTGAGCATCTACAACTCGATGAGCGCCCGGGCTCGGGACATCGCCATCCTCCGCGCCCTCGGCGCGCGCCGCCGGACGGTGTTCGGCGCCGTGGTGGGGGAGGCGGCCGTCATCGGCGCGCTGGGCTCAGCGCTTGGGTTTGTGGTGTTCGGGATACTCGCGGCGACCGTGGCTACCATCATCCGGGCGCAGGCCGGCGTGGTGTTGGAGCCTTGGCAATGGAACACCGTCTTCGCCTGGGGTCCGGCGGTCTTCACCGGCCTCTGCCTGCTTGGCGGCGTCGTGCCGGCCATCAAGGCCTACCGCGTCCCGGTCGCCGAGACCATTGCGCCGGTGGCGTGATCCGGGAGGTGGAACCCGGTCTCCGGACGGGTTGGCTGGATGGGCCCATCCGGAAAACCGGCCGCGGGCTAGCGGTGTCACCATCTGTCCGATCGCACCATGTATTTCGGCTCGCGGTGCGGAAATTTTAGAACAAAGGTTTGGCCAGCAAGTTCGTCCGCAGGGCCATGCGGCGGTCTGCCGGAATCATGGCCACATCGGATAATCACGTCGCGGAAATGCAGGGACTCTACGGCCCGTTCACGCTCACTGAGCGGGTCGTGCAGAAGATCTGGCTGCGCGGCGATTTTGACCGGACGCGGTTGCAGCTGGTGGACGGACGTCCGCTGGTGATCCGCACGTCCGGCGCGTGGAACCTGCTCGCCGGGCCGGATTTTCGCGGCGCCCAGATTGGGATTGGCGGGCAAAACGTCACGGGTGACATCGAGGTTCATTTCCATGTCGCGGACTGGCGGGCGCACCAGCACGAGACGGATCGCGCCTACGACAAGGTCGTGCTGCATGTCGTGCTTTTCCCGCCGTCGCCGGGAGAACGGCCGGCCCGGCGGGGTGACGGTCAGGAAATTCCGACGCTGGTGCTGTTGCCGCTGCTGCATCGCGACCTGGAGGAATATGCCTCGGACGATGCGCTGGAGGTCATCACGGCGCGGGACGAGTGGGAGAAGTTCGCCGAGCTGGCCGCGACGCCGCCGGCAGAACTGCCGGGTTTGTTGCGGGAGAAGGCGGCCGGCCGCTGGCGGCAGAAGGTGCGTTTCGCGAAACTGCGGATCGAGTGGGTGGGGTGGGAGATGGCGGCGCATTGCACGGCACTGGAAATCCTCGGTTACCGCCACAATCGCGCGGCGATGCTCACCGTGGCGATGAAGTATCCGTTGGAGGCCTGGAGCGAAGGCATCGGGCACGCCCAGGTCTATGAAGAGAGTGGGGCGCTTTGGCAGACGCAGGGCGTGCGGCCGGCTAATCATCCGCGGGCCCGGCTGCGCCAGTATCAGGCGTGGGTGGCGGCGCATCCGCACTGGCCGGGGAGACTATTGCAGCTCGCCAAAACCCTACCTGCGGGCGGTCTGGAAGCCGTGCCGACCAAGCTGGCGAGACCGGCGCTTGGATTGGCCAATCTCCGGGAAATCTTCGCCCGGGACCTCATGGCTGGCGCCGTCGGCGGCACGCGGCTGGACAATCTGGTGTGTGACGGCTTCCTGCCATTGGCCGCCGCGCAGGCCGGAAAAGACCCCGGAATGGTGTGGTTTCACTGGTTTCTGGGCGATGTGCCCGATCAGGTGCGGGCGGCCTTGCCAAAACTAGGGGTAGCCGGCCGTGGCGCCCAACCGCTTTGCCATGGCTGGGGACAGGGATTATTGGGGTGGGTTTTGGAGTGCGAGGCTCGCGCAAGTCCCTGAATCAGAGAAATCTGGCCGGGGGCTTGACAAGGGTGAAAGCGCTTTCATACCTTCCACCCCCTATAACTAGTTCACTTTCTAAAAGGTGGGCCCTCGGGTCCGCCTTTTTTTTCCTCATTAATCCACACACACCATGAGCAGCGAAATTCTGTCCGTCCTCGAATACATGGAGAAGGAGAAGGGCATTCCCCGTGCCGACATGATCTCCACCATCGTCAACGCGATCAAGACCGCGGCCTTGAAGGGTGTGAACTCCGGCCAGGAGCTCAAGATCGAGATCAACCCGAAGAACGGCCAGATGAAGGCCTGGTCGATGCTCAAGGTGGTGGACTCCATTTCCGACCCGAAGCTCGAGGTCCATGTCGAGAAGGCCCAGGTCTTCAAGGCCGGCGCTGTCGTCGGTGACGTCATCGAGAAGGAGATCGATCCGTCCTATCTCGGCCGCATCGCCGCGCAGACCGCCCGCCAGGCGATCATGCAGCGCCTGCGCGCCTTCGAGAAGGAACGCATCTACGACGACTTCAAGGATTCCGTGGGCGACATCGTCAGCGGCACCGTCCGCCGCCGCGAGCGCAACGACCTCTTCATCGACCTCGGCAAGGCCGAGGCCGTCATGCCGGGCAAGGAGCAGGTCCCGGGCGAGGACTACGCCCCGGGTGAGCGCATCCGCTGCATCCTGCTGGAGATCGAGAACAGCAGCCGCGGCCCCGAGATCATCCTCAGCCGCGCCAGTCCCAAGTTTGTCCGCCGCCTCTTTGAGCTCGAGGTCACCGAGATCGCCGACGGCACCGTCAAGATCGAGGCCTTCGCCCGCGAGCCGGGCTACCGCACCAAGATCGCCGTCACCAGCACCGACCCGAAGGTCGACCCGGTCGGCGCCTGCGTCGGCGCCCGCGGCGCCCGGGTGAAGAGCATCGTGCGCGAGCTCGGCGGCGAGAAGATCGACATCATTCCCTACCACGCCGACATGAAGGAAATGCTCATCGAGGCGCTCAAGCCGGCCGTGCCGCGCGAGATCATTCTCGACGAGAAGAACAAGCGCATGCTCGTCCGCGTGGTGAACGACGACCTCGCCGTCGCCATCGGCCGCAAGGGCCAGAACGCCCGCCTGACCTCCCGCCTCGTGGGCTGGCGCCTCGACATCGAGGAGTTCAAGGTCGTCATCGCCGACCCGCGCGCGCAGGCCATCGGCCTGTTCGTCAACACCTACGGCTTCGACAAGACCGTCGCCGAGCGCCTCGTCGCCAACGGCATCAACTCGCCCGCCGCCTTCGAGGGCGTCGAGGCGTCCGATCTCGTCGGCTTTGGTTTCACCGAGGAGGAGGCCGCCGGCCTCATCGCCAAGGTTTCCGGTTCCTGAGTCGTCACACCAATCCGATTATCATCCGCCCGCACCACTGAATGAGCGCCCGCATCCACGAGATCGCCAAGCAATACAACATTGAGCCCAAGGAAATGCTTTCCTGGCTCAAGGAGCAGGGCTATGTCGCGGCGGATACCAAGTCGGTCTCGAGCACCGTCAGCAAGATTTACTACGACGAGATCGAGAAGAAATACGGCAAGCCGGCGGCCCCCGCCGCCCCGGCCCCCGTGGCC